>Ga0194119_10007084_pt1 | contig 15954 bp, 8 predicted proteins | sample TA2MahC100mmetaG_FD_148620 | JGI IMG/M metagenome (GOLD analysis project Ga0194119, IMG submission 148620) | Freshwater microbial communities from Lake Tanganyika, Tanzania - TA2015018 Mahale Deep Cast 100m | ecosystem: Environmental > Aquatic > Freshwater > Lake | place: Tanzania: Lake... | reverse complement strand
CGTTAGGCCGATTCGATTTGCGAGATATGAGACCACTATTCACCATTCATGCTGGCGAGTATCTCGTTGGCGAGCACATTGAGCGCACTTTCCCCGACTGGAATGTTTGGCTTCCGTCGAAGGATACCGGCGTTGATTTGCTAGTCACCGACACCAGAAACCGGAAGGCGGTGTCACTCCAGGTCAAGTTTTCCAAAGATTTCAATCCGGGGCACAGGTCGCCACTTCTCCAGAGCCGCCTGCTCGCCGCCGGTTGGTGGTGTCACGACGTGCGCAAGATTCAGAAGTCGGTGGCCGACTATTGGATATTTGTGCTTCCATCATTTGTGGAGCGAGAGACCAGTTTCATCATTCTTCCGCCGAGTGAGCTTTTGCGCCGTTTCAAGCTTATCCACAATGCATCGAAGCAGCGCGTTGATTCGTATTTGCGCGTCACCAAGACAAAGCGGTGCTGGGAGGCCAGAGGTTTGCCAACAGCCGACCAAGAGCTTATTGCGCTTGACCGGTTCACGGACGCGAATCGAGATTTCACAGTTTTTCTCAACGCTTGGAAGCAGATTGAGACACGTTTGAGATGAGCCATCGGCCTAACACATCACTGGAGCCAACGCCGATTACGCCGGTCAGTTTGCGCTTCGGATTTCTGGTTGGCGGGAGTCACCGGCGGCGTGGCTCAGTTCTTGGTCGTTAGGCGGCTTCGCATACTTATGCTCCGAATCTGCGTCCATTCCGGATCTTGCTTCGGCGCGTCACCCGAATATGTGAGCGGAGTTGCTACTTTCGGGGCTGCATGTGCCCAGCGTCGCGTCAGCATCTTCCATGGCGGAGTCAAGTGTCGGACTGATGGGCGTGCTGGCTGATTCCGCACTAGCCGCTGCAGTGCTATTCAACCAGGCCGCTGATCAGGGGTCATTGGGTCACGGAAACTCTCCCGGCGAGCTGGTCCTGTAAGGTTTTCAAGTCTGCGTCCACCATTAGCTTCGCGAGTTCGGCGAAGGTGACTTTGGGTACCCAGCCGAGTTTCTTGCGTGCCTTGGCCGGGTCGCCGATGAGCAGGTCCACCTCCGCCGGGCGGTAGTAGCGAGGGTCAATCTCGACGTGCTTCTTCCAATCCAGCCCGGCGTGACCGAAGGCGACTTCGAGGAACTCGCGGACGGAATGGGTTTCGCCGGTGGCAATGACGTAGTCATCCGCCTCGGGTTGCTGGAGCATGAGCCACATGGCTTCAACGTACTCTTTGGCATAGCCCCAATCGCGCTTTGCGTCGAGGTTGCCGAGGAAGACCTTGTCTTGCTTGCCGAGTTTGATGGCGGCGACGGCGCGGGTAATTTTGCGTGTGACGAAGGTCTCGCCGCGTCGGGGCGACTCGTGGTTGAACAAGATCCCGTTGCTGGCGTGCATCTCATAGGACTCGCGGTAGTTCACCGTGATCCAGTAGGAATAGACTTTCGCGCACGCATAAGGACTGCGCGGGTAGAAGGGCGTCTTTTCGGTCTGCGGGACTTCGAGCACTTTGCCATACATCTCGGAAGAAGAGGCTTGGTAGAAGCGCGGCTTGATGCCGACCTCGCGAATGGCTTCCAACAGGCGGATGGTGCCGGTACCGACGATGTCCGCCGTGTATTCCGGCGCATCGAAGCTCACGCGCACGTGGCTTTGGGCAGCGAGGTTATAAACTTCGTCTGGCTGGATTTTTCCGACGAGCCGGGCGAGGCCGCTGGCGTCGCTGAGGTCGCCATAGTGGAGGTTGAGCTTATGTTTCGGGGAGTGCGGGTCGGAGTAGATGTGGTCGAGCCGGTGGGTGTTGAAGGTGCTCGCCCGGCGGATGATGCCGTGAACTTCATAACCTTTGGCTAGAAGTAGCTCCGCCAGGTAGGAGCCATCCTGCCCGGTAATACCCGTAATTAGCGCTTTTTTAGACATGCTTCAGCTACGACGATGGTTCAACGTCGCGCGACCTAGCAAGAATAGAATCAGCTTGGTGCGGGAAGTGGCGGTTGTTCCGTGCCTGAGTTGCGGCGCTCTCTTGCACAAGAAACAAACGCAGTTGCCCTTCGAGCTGGGGGGGAATTATTGGCCCGCCGACATCGACAACTCGAAGGGCACGGCATGCAAGCCCGGGACGAACAGTGCTCATGCCGGTGATGATGGGTTTCCACACCAAGCTGTCTAACAAATGAGCGGGGCAGGGGACTGGCGGGGCCGCGTCACTTGAGCGCTGCCCAGACGCGCGAGACGTCGTCGTGCTCGTCCAAGTTGTGGAGGAACTCGCCGACTTCGTTGCGTTGTGCATCGTTCAGCTCCGGGAAGCTCTTGGGCACGTAGCCCATTTCGCTCGTCACCACGGTCCAGCCGGACTTCGATAGCCATTGGGAAACCGTGTGGATGGCCGTGCGGTCGGTGATGAAGCGCGCACCGGTCGCAGTATCGGGAATGTCGTCGTTCTGCGCGTGCACTAGCAGCTCGACCTCGTTCGCACCGGCTTCGATGGCGGCAGCTTCGATGTCCTGGCCAGTCGTCGGATGGAAAGCTTCCACCAGTCCAGCGTGGTCGAAGAGGAACTTGTTGCTGCCGGCATTGCCGAGCTGGCCTTTCTTGAACAGCACCCGGATGTCTGGCGCGGTGCGGTTCACGTTCTCGGTCATGCACTCGACGATCACGGGCACCTTGTGCGGCGCATAGCCCTCGAAGACAACGTGCTCCATGATGAGCTTTTCGTCGCCGGTGCCGGAGCCTTTCTTGATGGCGCGCTCGATCACGTCGCGACTGACGCTGTCTTTACGCGCTTTCTCGACGGCGGCGAACAAACGTGCGTTGCCGTCGGGATCCGGTCCGCCCATCTTGGCAGCGACCATGATTTCGCGGACGAGTTTGGCGTTCGTCTTACCTTTTTTTAGGTTGTTGACGAGGCGTTTGGCATGCAACCACTGGCGACCCATGCGCGAAGAATGGGAAAACCCGCGTGATGGTTCAAGGTTCAAGCTTGGCTGAATTAAAAATAAGACAGCCCAACACAAGTTCTCACCGTTAATGCAGCCGACCATGCAAGCGGGTGAGGTGTGCCAAGTGCTCGGTCATGGGACACAGATGACACACATTACGGACAGTGCCTCGTTGGCTGGATAAGTTACACGAGACCTGAATTGATCAACAAATACAGGGGTTCGGTGAGGTTCATGGCTAGAGTTTTGGTACACTGGCATTGGCGGTGCTGTCTAATAGGAAGTCTTAACTGACACATCTTATGGCAAAAGTTTTGGGCATTGATCTGGGTACGACTAACTCCTGCATGGCGGTCATGGAGGGTGGCGAACCGCTGGTCTTGGAAAACTCCGAGGGGAAACGCACCACGCCGTCGGTGGTAGCGTTCACAAAGTCTGGCGAGCGCGTGGTGGGCGAAGCAGCCAAGCGGCAGGCCGTCACAAATCCGCGCAATACGGTTTACTCCATTAAGCGGTTCATGGGACGCAAATTCGCTGAGGTTCAGGAGGAGTTAAAACGCGTGCCATACAAAGTGGTGAAAGCCGCCAATGGCGACGCGCATGTGGAAGTAGAGGTGGATGGCAAGCCGCAGGCGTTCAGCCCACCGGAAATTTCCGCAATGATTCTCGCTAAACTCAAGGCAGATGCTGAAACACGCCTAGGCGAGACCATCACGCAGGCCGTCATCACGGTTCCGGCCTACTTCAACGACTCACAGCGCCAAGCCACGAAGGACGCCGGCAAGATCGCCGGCCTTGAGGTGCTCCGTATCATTAATGAGCCGACCGCTGCCTCGCTTGCTTACGGCCTCGACAAAAAGAAGGATGAAAAAATTGCGGTATACGACCTTGGTGGTGGCACCTTCGACATCAGCGTACTGGAGATCGGCGACGGCGTCTTTGAAGTCAAAGCAACCAATGGTGATACTCATCTTGGCGGCGACGACTGGGACAACCGCATAATGGACTGGATCCTTGAAGAGTTTAAAAAAACCTCTGGCATTGATCTCCGCAAGCAACCGGATGCGCTTCAACGCATCAAGGAGGAGGCGGAGAAGGCAAAAATAGCTCTCTCAAGCTCGCAGCAATACGAGATCAACTTGCCGTTTGTGACGGCTGACGCAAGTGGGCCAAAGCACATTGCCACCAAACTCACCCGCGCTAAAATGGAGCAACTATGCGACGAACTGTTTGAACGCACGATTGCGCCGGTCAAGAGCTGTCTCAACGACGCCGGCCTAAGCACCGAGAAAATTGACGAGTTGGTGTTGGTCGGCGGGATGACGCGCATGCCCCGCGTGGTCGAGACTGCCCGCGCGTTGGTTAACAAGCCGCCGCACCAAGGCGTCAATCCGGATGAAGTTGTCGCCATTGGTGCGGGCATTCAGGGTGGCGTGCTCAAGGGTGAGGTAAAGGACGTTCTCCTATTGGACGTGACACCGCTCTCCCTGGGCATCGAGACGCTGGGCGGTGTATTCACGCGGCTCATCGAGCGCAACACCACGATCCCAACGCGAAAGTCGGAAATTTTCTCAACCGCCAGCGACAATCAGCCGGGCGTCGAAATTCATGTCCTTCAGGGTGAGCGACAGTTTTCCAAGGACAACAAGACGATCGGTAAATTCCAATTAGCCGATATTCCGCCCGCCCCGCGTGGCGTACCGCAAATCGAAGTGACCTTTGACATCGACGTCAACGGCATCCTGCACGTGAACGCGAAGGATCTCGGCACTGGGAAGGAGCAGAAAATCACCATCACTGCTAGCAGCGGCCTCTCAAAAGACGAGGTCGAAAAAATGCGGAAAGACGCCGAGGCACATGCCGACGAGGACAAGGCTAAACGCGAAGAAATCGAGTTGCGTAATGATACCGATAGCGTGGTTTATCGATCCGAGAAGCTGCTCAAGGATAATGCCGATAAGCTTGATGATGCGGCGAAGTCCAAGATCGAGGACGCTGTGAAGAAGGCCCGCGAGGCACTCGCCGGCACCGATGCGGATAAAATCCGCGAGACCCGTGACAAGCTCAACGAGGCTTGGCAGGGCGCTTCCGAGCAACTTTACAAGGCCGCAGCTGAAAAGGCCCAGGCTGCTAAAACTGCTGGCACTGCCACTGCCGGCGCTAGCGAGAAGAAGCCTGACAAGGACGAAGGCCCGGTCATTGATGCCGAAGTGGTAGATGAGAAAAAGAAGTAGGTCTCAATCTCTGACGCCTCCATTTCATTGGTTCCAAGTCATGAACCGTAAAAACACTTTTCCCGCAGCGAGTGCCGCGGGATTTGATTTGCAGTAAAATCAAACAACACAACAAACACAGAAACACACCATGGCACTAAACGTGAAACCCCTCGGCGACCGCGTCCTCGTGGAGCCGGCTGAGGAAAAAGAAAACAAGAAGGGCGGCATCATCATTCCCGATACCGCCAAGGAAAAACCGCAAGAGAGCGTCGTCCGCGCCCTCGGCACCGGCAAGACCGATGACAACGGCAAGAAGGTTCCCTTCGAAGTCGAAGTCGGCGACCGCGTGCTCGTAAGCAAATACGGCGGCACTGAAATCAAAATTGACGGCAAGGAATACAAGATCCTAAACAGCGACGACATTCTTGCTGTAATTAAGTAATCCCGCCCCACATCATCAACCTAGAAAACAGAAACTAATATGGCAGCAAAACAACTCCTGTTCGATGAAGCCGCGCGCCAGACGCTCCTGCGGGGCGTCTCCAAGCTCGCGAAGGCCGTCGCCGCGACACTCGGCCCCAAGGGCCGTAACGTCGTGATCGACAAAAAGTTCGGTTCCCCGACCGTGACCAAGGACGGTGTCACTGTCGCCAAGGAGATCGAACTTGCCGACTCCTATGAAAATATGGGCGCGCAGATGGTTCGCGAGGTCGCCAGCAAGACCAGCGACTCCGCCGGCGACGGAACTACCACGGCCACAGTGCTCGCGGAAGCCATCTTCCGTGAGGGCCTGAAGCACGTGACTTCGGGTGCCAATCCGATCGGCATTCAGCGCGGCATTCAAAAGGCCGTGGACGCCGCCGTCTCGCAGCTCGACAAGATCGCCAAGAAGGTCAAGGACAAGGAAGAGATCAAGCAGGTCGCGACCGTCTCCGCCAACTGGGACTCCACCATCGGCGAAATCATCGCTGACGCGATGGACAAGGTCGGCAAGGATGGCACCATTACGGTCGAAGAGGCAAAGTCCATCGAGACCACCCTCGACGTCGTCGAAGGCATGCAGTTCGACAAGGGCTATCTTAGCCCCTACATGGTGACCAACGCGGACACTATGGAAGCCAAGCTCGAGGACGCCTACATCCTCCTCTTCGAAAAGAAGATCAGCTCCCTCAAGGACCTGCTCCCGCTGCTCGAGAAGGTTGCCAAGGTCGGCAAGCCCATGCTCGTCATTGCCGAAGAAGTCGAAGGCGAAGCTCTCGCGACCCTCGTCGTGAACAAGCTCCGTGGCATCCTGAACGTCGTGGCCGTCAAGGCCCCCGGCTTCGGTGACCGCCGCAAGGCCATGTGCGAGGACATCGCGATCCTCACCGGCGGCAAGTTCATCAGCGAGGACCTCGGCCTCAAGCTTGAAAACCTCGAACTCACCGACCTCGGCCGTGCCAAGAGCATCGTCGTGGATAAGGAAAACACCACCATCGTCGAAGGCAACGGCAAGTCCTCTGAAATCCAGGGCCGCGTGAACCAGATCCGCCGCCAGATTGACGAGACTACCAGCGACTACGACCGCGAGAAGCTCCAGGAGCGCCTCGCCAAGCTCGCCGGCGGCGTCGCCGTCATCAATGTCGGTGCTGCTACCGAAACTGAGATGAAGGAAAAGAAGGCCCGTGTCGAAGACGCGCTGCACGCGACCCGTGCGGCCGTTGAAGAAGGCATCGTCCCAGGCGGTGGCGTGGCGTTGCTCCGCTGTCTCCCCGCGATTGACGCCGTGAAAGGCGCCAACACCGACGAACAGCTCGGCGTCGAAATCGTGAAGCGCGCCGTCGAATGGCCCGCTAAGTGGCTCGCCAACAACGGCGGTTACGAAGGCTCTGTCGTTGTGCAGGAGATCAAGAAGCGCAAGGGCAACGAGGGCTTCAACGCCGCTACAGGCGACTATGAAGACCTCGTGAAAGCCGGTGTCGTTGACCCCAAGAAGGTCACTCGCGCCGCGCTCCAGAACAGCAGCTCCATCGCGGGCTTGTTGCTGACCACCGAGTGCCTCATCACTGATCAGCCGGAGAAGGAAAAGCCTCCGGTCGCCGGCGGTGACCACCATGGTCCAGGCGGCATGGATATGTAATCCACGCTGAAATCATAAAACAAATCACAGCAGGGCCGGCGAAAGTCGGCCCTGCTTTTTTAGTTTAGTCGCGAGCAGCGGTAAGAAAGCCGTTTCCTTCCCGTCTTTGAACTGAAGTAAACAAGTAGCAGTGCTAAGCAGGCGCATTTGAGAGCTATCTGCGAGAGCGAAACCTAAACTCCTAAAAACTCATGTGAGTCGTGGTTGCCCAAACTTCGGTTAAAAACTAATGGCAACTACGCTCAGCTTTGGCTTAATCGTCCCATGCCGAAGCAAATTAAACCCGATCCCGCAGTCGTCCCGCCGCCGTCCCGCCCGATCCCGTGGCTGTGGCTCGGGTTAGCTGTTGCGGTGGGCGGCTTGTTAGGTTGGGCGGTAGGCAATGGGGGCTTCTCGCGCTCGGCTACTAAGTCTGCTCCTACGTCGTCAGCTTCCGTCCTGCCGGACATTGCGAAGTCGCTCACGCCATCGCCAGTGCCCGCGCTCACGCCAGCGCAGTCTAACGCCATTTTTCAGATGACCAACCGCGTGGCCGTTTTGCCGCCTACCAACCCGCCTGTCCCGTCACTTCTTACCGCCCAAGCCCAGCCGCCCATCGCTCCGCCGATCATTCCCACCGCTGCTCCGGTCGGCGAGACGCTTTACAATGGGATCGTCCTTCCGGTTATCTGGCCGCCGAGGAACGAATACCGGCCTGGTGAGCCGATGGTCGTTCCTTACCTAAGCAACCCGCCGCCCGTCATCGATATTACCACTGGTCGCCAGCTTTTTGTGGACGACTTTCTTATCGAGAGCAACACGCTCAAGCGCACTTGGCACCAGCCCCTCCTGCACTCGAATAACCCTGTGCTGAAGCCCGATCGCGAATGGGAGAAAGCCGGCGGCGCGATGGCCATGCCCTTCAGCGATGGGGTGTGGTTAGATCCGATGAATGGAATTACGCCCCCTGAGTTTCGGCCTGAGGAAGTGCAGGACGTGTTTCGGCTTGCAGCCCTGCTCACGCCTAGCACTAATGCGCTTGCGACGTGGTTCGCCGCGCAGATTTCCCCTGCCGCGCAGGCGAAGCTCAAGGACTTCCGCAGCACCAATCTTACCGAAATCGCTAAGATGCAGGTCCTGCTTGCCACTGAGCTCAACCGCGTCATCGCTGGGCCATCTATCTTTGATGGCGCCCGGTTTCAAAGCGTGCGCATGAGCTTGCGGACCAGCGCGCTGCTCACAGCGAACCCGCAGGGCGACCGCCTCAAGCGTCTGAACCGCTGGCTGCTGGAGGACGCTTTTCCGCGCGAGTTGTTCCGGATGCAGTCCGTTTTCACCTGCTACTACCAAGCTGGCTATGAGCGCGGCACTGCACTGGCCATTTCAACCAATGGCTTCGACTGGGAGAAGCCGGACTTAGGCTTGCGCCCCGGCAGCAATCTTGTGCAGACCGACCCACGCGACTCTTCGACTGTGTGGTTGGATCAATCCGATTCTGATCCGTCGCGCCGTTACAAGATGTGGCGAGCGCATAAGGACGGCGACACGTTCGGCCTTTCGCTGCACTTCTCACCCGATGGCATAAAGTGGGGACCGCGCGCGCAGCGCACCGGTGCGTCTGGTGATCGCTCCACCGTTTTTTGGAACCCGTTTCGCAAGGTGTGGGTTTACAGTTTGCGACAGAGCTTGGGTCAGCCGTGGGCGCGGCGATATTGGGAAGTAAAAGACCTGCTTGCTGGCCCGCACTGGCAGGGCATTGGTGAGCCGCCAATGTGGGTGGGCGCAGATCGCCTCGACCCACCACGCGCCGATTTGCAGGAGGCACCGCAACTCGACAACCTCGACGCGGTTGCTTACGAGAGCTTAATGGTCGGCTTATTCACAATTTGGCGGGGTGACAAAAACATTCCTGTAGGGCGGCCCAAGCCCAACTCGGTTTGGCTTGGCTTCAGCCGCGATGGTTTTCACTGGGATCGCCCCGTGCGTCAGCCGTTCCTTGATGTGTCAGAGAAAAAGGGCGATTGGAATTGGGGCAACGTCCAGTCTGTCGCAGGCGGTTTTCACGTTGTTGGGCGCAACCTTCACTTTTACTTTAGCGGTCGTTCAGGCGAGCCAGGCCAGCGCGAAGGTGGCGGCGCGATGGGCTTGGCGACACTGCGCCGCGACGGCTTTTGCTCGATGGATGCCGGCCCGCAGGGAGGCGTGCTGACCACGCGCCCAGTGAAGTTTAGCGCACGGTTCATGTTTGTGAACCTCAAGACCAATGCGCCTGATGGTGAGTTGCGCATTGAGATTCTTCACCCAGACGGTCGGCCCATTTCGCTCAATAAGAACGACACCAAGGAGCAACTCGTTCCCTTCACGCCGGACAAGGCCTTGCCCGCTTCGGGGGACCAGACGCTCATGGGCGTGAGCTGGCAAAACGGCATCCAAGATCTCTCAATGTTGGCTGGCCGGCCTGTGCGATTTCGCTTTCACCTAAAAAATGCTAGCCTGTACAGCTTCTGGGTAGGGCCGGGTCAATTGGGCCGCAGCATGGGACCGGTGGCCGCCGGCGGGCCTAACTTCACCGGCCCAATCGACACCGTGGGCAATGCCTCCTATCGTGCTTTCCCGGCCGTGCCGAGCACCAACCTCACGCCCCCGCCGTTGGCCGCTCCTGTGCCTGCATCCACTTCTCCATCGCCCCCGCCCAAGAATTAGATCATCACTATTCCAAAGTTCTCACCCCACTGGAGTTGACTGGTATCTAGTTAACGCCGCAAAGGCTGCCAAGAGAACGGGTAAAGTAAACCGGGAGGCGTGTCGTTTAGGGCAGAGAAGGAAAATTAACTTAAAAGTATTTTGACCAAGTGCCGTGATAGGTGCGCACAACAACTGCTCTGCTGAAGTGTTACCCTGGGCCTTTAGTGCTTTGACATGAATGAACTACCTCAGCGCGCACCTTACTTGGGAATTTGGTTCAGCGTGTACCAGAAGGTGTCGTTCACGAGGCTCTCGCCGGTGGCATTCTTCACGTCGAGGCTGCGAACCATTGTGACGAAACCGGGCTTCCAGCCTTCGAGCTTGAGGCGGACTTTCAGTTTGTCTGGCGAGACGGTGGCCCCGGTGACCTTGATGACGGTGGCGGCGTTTTCCTTGCCGTCGTGGTCCAGCTCAGGCGAGCCGTATTTGGAGTGATACTTGAGGCCGTATTGCGTCACGTCGTAGCCGTCGGGGTTCGCGGCGGCCTGCGGCTCGACGGGCTGCGTGAAGGTCAGCTCGAAGCCATCTCGCAATGCGTGAACTTCCTTTACCTCGAACGGCAGCTTGCCCGTGTAGCTAATGCGCTCCAGCGCGAAGTCCAGCGGCGCGACGGCTTTCCACGAAATCGGCGCCTGGCAGCCGCCGACGTAGAGCTTGCCGTCCGGCCCGTAAGCGAGACGGTTCACGCCGGATTGGAACTGTTTCAGGAACGGCCACACCGCGCCCTGATACTCACCGTTGACCTTCTCCAACTGCACGCGCGTGACGATGGCGTTTTGGAAATCACCGACCATGAGCTGCCCCTTGAATGGTCCGAAGCGGTCGTCGGTAATCTCCGCGAAGCCCGTGACGGAGCGCGCGAGCTTATAGGGGAACCAGATGGCGGGCGGGTCGAAGCGCGTGTGCTTGCCGTATTCCTCCTGCGGCGCGGGCCACGCGCTCGGGTGGCCGTAGAACTTGCCGGGCGTGACGTGGTTCAGCTTGCACGCGCCCATCCACGCGCCTTGATTCTCGGAGACGAACACGTCGCGGTCGGGGCCGAAGGTGCCGATGCCGTTCGGCTCGCGGAAGCCGGAGCAAATCGTGTCGAGCTTCGCGCCGTCGGGCGAGATGCGAAGGCCCCAGCCCATGTAACGCGCGTCCCAACGCCCGCTGTGTCCGGCGTTGGCGAGGATGAAGTTGCCTGCCTTGTCGAAGATCGGGCCGTAGGAAAAAGCGTTGTAACTGCCGGTGTAGGTCCAGTTTTGGTTGAGGCTTTCGAACAAGTCCGCCTCGCCGTTGCCATCGGTATCCGTGAGCCGGTAGAGTGCCTGCTTGGTGCCGATATAAATCTTCCCGTCGCGCACCGCCACGCCCATCGGCTCACACAACCCGCGCGCGAAGCGGCGATACTTGGCGGCGGTGGGCGCACCCTGCGCACCCTCGATGACCCACACTTCGCCCGGCCAAGTGCAGACGATGAGGTCGCCGTTGGGCAGGAAGTCCATGCCGGTGATGAGGAGGTTTGTCGTCTTGGGCAAGGAGAACGACTCGGCCTTGAAGGATGGGGTTGATGCGCTGCTTGGGCTTCGGAGTGGGTCGTTGGGATGAACCGCTCGCGGGCGCGGCGCATCGGAGGCAGCCAGTTTACTTGCGGTAGTCAGCAGGTTCGCCGGAGCCGGGAAGTCGCCGAGTTGAGTTGAAACCGCTACCGCCGAACCGGAGCCGCTCGCAGTGGGGATTTTCACCCAAACACGCGTTTCGCGGCCTTCGATAATGTCCTTGGGATACCCCTTCTCCGCGCCCGCCTCAGTCGCGCGCTCAACTTCCCGACGGACAGGCTTGTCCTCTACAAAGAGCGTCGCTTGGCAATCCGATCCGACGCTCACTGACAAAGTCGTCTGCCCGCGTTTCAGCACGGTGCGGGCGTCGGCCTTTGTCGCGACCTCCACGTCGATTTCTGCGTGAGCCAAGAACCATAGTTCATTGGTGCGTTTGCCCAGAAACTCAAAGTGGCGAACCACATGGCTGTTGCCAAAAGCTAGCGGTGTTTCCCGCACGCGAAACGGTTCGGCGGTGGGCAGTTCAAGCAACAGTGCAGTCGGCCAGGGCCAAGTGTTGACCGCAAAGAAGCGCGCTCCCTTCGGCATTTCGCGCGCGGGTTCATCTGGTTTTTTCCCCACCGCCCACGGAAACACCGGCGGCATGGTCCACAGCACCGTGCCGTCGTTGGTGCTGATGAAGGGCGACTTGGGCAGGCCGTATTGCGGGCCGAGGAGCGCGAGGCCTTTGCCCGACCACGCCGTGTGCGTGCGCAGCAGCTCGGTGTCGAAGGCCAAGTGCAGGTTCGTCGTCAGCGGCACCACGATGCTGCGCGTGCTCTGCGGCATCGGGGCCATGCGGAACGGCTGGTCCGGCGCGTCGTAGCGCGGCGTGACTGGGGCGAGCTTAGCCTTGGCGGTCTGCGCGTGGCTGCGCATGGGCTCGGTAATGCCAAGGCAAACAGCGGCGAGGATCAGGCAGATTAACGAACAGCGCATGAGCGCACTTTGCGACGGGGCAGGCCGATGGGCGATTCAAATTCGGCCGAATTGTCTCATGCGCTGCATGACGAACCGTGCGCGTTATCAGCGGGTGCTGGCCTTAACCTTAAACGGTCTGGCCCAACAAACCCGAGGAGCATATTAGGAACACGATTGGGAGTAGGAGGGAAGAATCCCGTTCCCCTTTCCCATGCTTCGCCTATCTTGAAGGCGTGTCCTCCCTAGGAGAACAACTTGCCGACCAACCGGCCTTCAACCAAGTCACGGTCCCAGACCTGTGGCAGCAGCAGGCCGTCAATGGGCTGCGCACTGGCAAGGACGTGGTCGTTCATGCGCCGACTGGGGCTGGCAAGACGCTGATCTTCGAGCTTTGGTCCAACTTTGGCAAACCTCACGGGCAAGCTATTTACACGGTGCCCACGCGAGCACTTGCCAACGATAAGCTCGCCGAGTGGCGCGCGCGTGGTTGGAACGTTGGCATCGCCACCGGCGACCTCAGTGAAAACCTCGACGCGCCCGTGCTCGTGGCGACGCTCGAGACGCAGAAGTATCGGCTCATTCGCGGCGAAGGGCCGGCGCTGCTGGTCATTGACGAGTATCAGATGCTCGCCGACCCCGACCGCGGCCTAAACTACGAGCTGGCCATCGCGATGGCTCCGCCGCAGACGCGCCTGCTGCTATTGAGCGGCAGCGTCGAGAACCCGCACCACATTGTGAAATGGTTGGAGCGGCTCGGGCGAAAGGCCCAGCTCGTACGGCATCTCGAACGGCCCGTGCCGCTTGAGGAAGTCCACGCCAACAATCTCAACGTGCATGTGCCCAGCGAGGTGAAGGGCTACTGGCCGCGCCTAGTGGCGAAGGCGCTCGCGGAAGACCTCGGCCCGGTGCTGGTCTTCGCTCCGCGCCGCAAGGAAACCGAGGCGCTTGCGGGTGAAATCGCGCGCTTTCTGCCGAACCCCAATCCGCTTTCGCTCACGCCCGAGCAAAAATCGCTCGTTGGCGAGAAGGTCGCGCGGATGCTGCGCGCGCGGGTGGCTTACCACCACAGCGGCCTGAGCTATGGCGCGCGCGCGGGCGTGATCGAGCCGCTAGCGAAGGCAGGTCAGTTGCGCGTAGTGGTCGCCACGATGGGCCTGGCTGCGGGCATCAACTTCTCTTTGCGGAGCGTCGCGCTCGCGGCGGACTCGTATCGGCGCGACAACGTCGAGGTGCCCATCCGGCCGGACGAGATTTTGCAGATGTTCGGGCGCGCCGGCCGGCGGGGCATTGACGACATTGGCTACGTGCTCGTGTCGGCGAATGGTCTGCGGTTGCTCGACGGCCGACCTGCGTTCCTCGCCCGTTCGGGCCTCGTAGACTGGAGCGCGCTGCTGGGCATCATGGCCGCCGCGGCACAGGCGGACTTGGATCCGTTTCAAGAGGCAGTGCGGGTGCAGGAGCGGCTGTTCACGACGAAGCCGATTTTGCTCGGCGTCGAGGGCGCGTTGAAGAATCCCCAAACTCCGTGTGGCCTCAAGACCGACGGCGAGCGTGCTCGCCATGTGCGCAAGATGGTGCGGCAGTTCCTCAACAGCCGGGGGGAATGGGAGGCGTGGCCGGCGCTGCGAGACGTGCCCGCCGCGCAGGTGCAGGTGATGGAACCGCTCGGCGAAGGCGCGCTGGCGATGTTGAAGGTGAGCGGCCCGGTGGTGACTAAGCGGCGAGCGACCACCGCGGAAGTGCTGCCCAATCGCGTTGAGCGTGTGAGCGACGCCGGCGCAGTGTCCTCACTCTCTCCCACCGGGGGAGACGTTCAGGGTGAGGGAGCAGGGCGTGCCGAGGATTTGCTGTCGTCGTTCGAACCATCCTTGGCAGAGGACAGCGAGCGCCAGTCGCCGGTGCCCAGCGTCCCCCTCTGCTCTGCGCTCACTGTCGAGCGCGCGATGGAGAAGTTGGGCGAGGGCGGGACGTTGATGAAGCTTTCGGACGGCACCTTCGCCCGTGTACTCGCGGTGGCAGACACGTTGAGCGGCGGACAGGTGTTGCTGGCCAAGTGGGTGCGCAAGTTCACTGGTTGGGGCACGCGCGAAGTATCGCTGGCGGCTTGGCGTGAGCACGTAGTGCCCGTGCTGGAACAACGCTTCGCGCGCGAGAAAACGCCCGTGCTCGCCCTAGAGTATCCGCCCGCAGTGCGACTCAAGGATGAGTTCGCCGAGCACATGCCCGAAGTTGGCTTTGGTCCAGTACGCGCAGTCGTGGCGCTCGGGCAGCTCACGCTCAAGGCCTGCGTGGACGCGCATGGTGTCGCGTTGTGGAAGCCGCCGGAGCGTGAGGTGTTTCCGCCCGATTGCTCGGGTTGCGACTTTGTGCCGCAGTGCAAGCAGCTCCCCACCGGCACCGGCGTGGCGACGATTTGGCGGCGGCTCGGCCTAGTCAGCCCGGACGGAAAGCCAACTCGGCGCGGGCGTATCGTAAGTTTTTTCCACTCAGGGGACGGCCTCGCGGTCGCGGCGGCACTGGAGGATGAATCCCTGCCGATCGAAGAACTTGGTTACGAGCTGGCCAACCTTCACGCAGGGCATCGCTTCGCGAAGGGCGATGCGCGTTGGGACGGACGCATCGCGCTGGCGTGTCGGCGGCTGTTCGGACCGCAGACTTTTACGGGCTATCTTGAGCAGGGTGTGCCGCCCGAATACGGGGCGGGCGCGGAGGAAATCGCGGCGGACGTGCACCATGACCCGCTGGGTAAAAACGGCTGGGTCTCGGAATTCCTTGGTGTGGGGGATATTGACCGAATGATCATTGAGTGGCGCAGCGTGCTGCGGCAGGTTGTGCACGCGCCGGACTTGGAGTGGCCGCGCTGGGCAATGCTCAAGGATCGGGCCCGTGCGATCTTGCGCGAAACAGACTCACCGACTCTTACTGAGCTGCCGCCACTAGAATATCAGCAAACCAAACGCGTGAATCATCAGCTCTCAATGCGGCGGCATTGAGCTAAAGCGCTTTTAAACTGCGCTTACCGGATGCTCTCAATCGCACGTAGGCTTCACCTTTAAGTCGGCCTGATCATATGGCTGGGTTTGAAAGTGAAATAGGGCCAAGGTTCGTGGTGCTAACTGCGACAGCCACCATGCACATCATGTAAGGATTTCGGGGACGTAGTGAAGGTGAGGAGTTAAAATATCAATCCGCCGTTGGCGAAAGGAGTGACGGCCCTAAAGAAGCCGCCCCAGCCTTCGGGCGACCTAAGGCATGGGCTTGAGCCGTTTTATAATTACGCGTTGACGCACGGGTTTGGCTAAGTTATACGCACACGTAGTAAATAGCCCAGTTCGCATGAGTGCTCCGCAATTGTCCATCCTCTTCTTTCTCCAGATGCTCGTCATTTTGGCGGCGTGTCGGCTGGTGGGTGTCGCGGCGCGGCGCGCGGGGCAGCCTCTGGTGGTTGGCGA
>Ga0194119_10007081_pt1 | contig 15958 bp, 22 predicted proteins | sample TA2MahC100mmetaG_FD_148620 | JGI IMG/M metagenome (GOLD analysis project Ga0194119, IMG submission 148620) | Freshwater microbial communities from Lake Tanganyika, Tanzania - TA2015018 Mahale Deep Cast 100m | ecosystem: Environmental > Aquatic > Freshwater > Lake | place: Tanzania: Lake... | reverse complement strand
ACCGCAGATTGTCGTATTGCTGACTTTGCGACCCATTACCCAACCGCCGTCTCCGAAAGGTAGCTTGACGGCGGATAGGCATTGCTTGGTCAGCTCTTCCTGTCCCGAGTGAGCTAACCGCTGCGATGATATTGCTCCCAACAATTCATCGCAGCTTTGGGCATAATCAAGGCCATCTATCGGTTCAACCCTAATACCAGCAGGCGCTAATCTAGCCGCCACCGCTGACGCAGTTCTAGCTGAATAGGCAACGAGCTGCACTGGGTATTTTCTAAACCATTCGGCAACATCATTAGCCATTGCTTTGTCATCAAGATTGGCTGGGTTATGCCAAGTCTGTAGCAGTATTACTTGGAACTTATCGCCTAGCAGTCTTTGGCTAGCCACTAACGCAGCTTGCTTCCTGTCAGGACTCAGATCAATAGCTAGCCAAGTATCAGCTTCAGGGTTAAGTCGCAAGCCCTCAACTTTGCAATTTTCCCATTGGCTTGGATTAATAACTGGGTTAATGGTATCGACCCATTGGCACAGGACTTCTGTGCGCACAATATCCTCGGGGTCTGATAAGACTGCTCGAATATTATCTGGATGAACTGTTAGGCCAAGGGATGGGTTGGCTTGGCAGACACCTAGCCAGAAAGTTGGCGAGTTATCAAATTTAATGCCGGTCGGAGCAGACCATTCGAACCAACCAATATCGTCATTACCGCCAAAGATGGCGGCCATTGCTCTTTCTCTAAGTTTATTTAGCACAATACTGTGCTGATCACCAGCATTGCTATAAACCCATATTTGAGGATTGGCTGAAGCCATTTGCGTATATCGCAGAGCAGACCAGACATCTTCATCTTTGTATTCTCTTGCTTCGTCTAGGTGTATCGTTTCTGGAGCTGCAATGCCTCGACCAGCAGAGTTATTTGCCCTTACAATATATCGGCGGCCTTCCGTAAATTGCAATTCTTGAAATCCTTTGCTTTCTAGCTTCTTAGTAAATTGAGCAGCTAGTCTGGGGTTTTGTTCAATAATTCCATAGATCTTATAAAACAATTCTGCTGAAGTAGTCAGCTTATGCGCCGTATGCACTTGCAATTTTTCCTTCAATACATAGATTCTAAATAAAATTTGAAGCGCCATAAAGGTAGATTTACCCTGCTGACGAGCGCAAAGCAAGGTGACTACTGGGTGAGCCCATCGGCCGTCAGGTTTATATTTTAAGGTGTGATGAGCCAGCCATTGCTGCCAAGGCATTAAATTAAATCCAATTTCCTCGCAAAATTTGATCATTTGCTCGCCATAAGAGGGCAAATTATTAAGTTTAGTGTGTATTCGCGGTTCTGGCACACCTCGGTAAGCCGATTCGTCCCGAAGGCGGACAATCTCTCCCAGTTCCGCCATTGCGATTTCTTTCATTCCAGATAATGCCTAGCCGAGCCATTTTCAGGGAAAATCTTCCCAATGGGGGTCGTGGGTCTGCTAATGCGCTCAAAAAAACTAGGGGTCATACGATCGCGCTTAGAACTATTGCATTGAGAGCAGCAGGCTACCATATTAGAAGCTTCATCAGTTCCACCCTTACTAATCGGTATAAGGTGATCAACAGTGTTGGCTTCTTGACCGCAATAGTGGCAAGTATTGTAATCGCGTTGCAGCACTTGCAATCTAGTCTTTTGATAATAAGTTGAGTTATATCTTTTACTCAATGCCAGCCCCTCGTCTCTAGATGATGGAGTGCAGCGCAAGCGCCACCATCTTTATATCTGTGTCTTATGTATTTGATATGTGCATCTATCTGCTGCTTAGGGCTGAGGTCTCTATACCAAGTAGAACGCATCTGACCAAGCCCATAATGCGATCCATTGCGAGCCTTGGGATTCCAATTACTTTCCTTAATTATCAGCCAGTTATAACATTCAAATTCTGACCAATCCATTTTATTATAAGCATAGAGCTTTAGATTCATATCTGCTTTTAATGATTCAATAGATAGCAGCTGGAAGGCTAGTAGCATCAGCGAAAGGCAATAGGCTGGGCCTACCTTCGCTAAAGGGCCAGCTATGCGCCCGCGCTTTGGCGTTATGGTAATGCACTTGTCAAATATTCTAAGCATTGGATTACTCCTTATCTCATTATTTGGACAACTTTTATTACTATTTACTCTAACTCCCATATTTTCTTAAATTCTAACTGGCCTGATTCAAACGCGTTTTTCAGCGTTTCCTTGCCGTCTAAATGAAACTTAGTAACCAGATAGGGCTCAGCTATATCCCCAACTAGCCACTCAATTCTTTCACCATTTGGATCGATAACATCATCACCATTTATGTAATGAAACTTATCCAATATTGCATCCCTAGATGATTCCCTAACTGAAGTAATTATCTCACTAGGCATATTTGTAGTTACCCAATTAACAAAGCTTTTCTCATTCTTGACTCTCCACTTAAATTTAGGCTTACTGGTAGTCACATAGGCGATAACATCATCGCCATATTCAGCCTTTACGCGATCTGCACCTATCTTGTCCATCTCGGTCTGCAATGCAGCTCTTAACCTATCTTTGGCCTTTTTAGCTTCATCAGCTATCAGACTCACCGCTGCTAGTTCCAGACTCAGTTCCTTGATTCCCATTCCTGCGCTCCCTTTCATTTGCCCTTCTTAATCGAGTCATAAGTGATTCAACATTTATGCCAGCATCTCTGGCAATAAACTCTTCATCAAATCCCCAATCCATCATTTGACGGATATATTTAATAGAGTGGGGCTTGCTCATCGTAAGGCCTTTCCATAGTCGCATTGCCAGTCCAATATTTTACGCTGATTTTCTCAAAACCAGCTGCTAGACGGCATATACGACACTTAGCGGCCTTCATCTTCCAACCACCGCATTGAGCGCACCGGACAATATCGTCCTCTTTGCTTGTAACGCGATCAGATGGGTAAATAATTCTTTGCACAAAGCACCTTTGACACTCGACGAGCCAGACTTCCTCTGGTGCATCTTCAATATTGCTTGTCTCATATTTATGCAGCTCAATATGCGGCGTGACTAGCTTGCAAGCTGAGCAGATAAATGGATGAGCATCACTTCTCATTTTTGAAATACCCAATGCCCATCTGCGCCAATGCGCATCCACTTAGCAGCACATTGCTCGGCTTTATTCTTTTTGGCGCACACCCAACCTCGATATTCCTTGCCATCTTTTGTGCCAGTCTTTAGCACCATTGGCCCACATTGACCTGTTGGACATAATGGCATCTCATCAATTACATCAGCGCCCAACTCTTTCGCTAATTCGCTGACATCCCAGACAATTGGCTCAGGATCATTCGGACGCTGCTCTTTTATGAATTCCGCAAGCGCTGGCTTAGTCGTTTCAATTGGCTTTTTTGGCGATTGACTGACTTTTGCAAAGTAGCCAGCGAGATTAAGTGCGCGTCCCAGCGATCCAGTCTCTGCCAGCTCGAGAGCGTATTGCTTTGACTTAGACTCAGAGGATAGACCTGTCGTCCAAGGGTGAGCGTCAGCTTCAGTCCGATATAACTCAGTTTTAATGATATAGACATCGCAATTAGCGACAAGCGACTCTGCCAATATATGAGTTTTAATTCTGTAGTCGGGGTAAGCATTTATAAACTCCTTTAATCTATCTTGAACACTTACATAATCGTCAAGGTAATTCGACATCTAACTTCTCTCTCCCTGCGAAATCATTTATCGCATCTTCTAACTGTTCTTTCAATGAATAAAATGTGCCATCTGGCCAGTTTTGTGCTTCATTGGCGCAAGGCTGGCAATAAAACCTGACCTGTGCTTTGCGAAGCGGTGTCTCGCTTTGAACTTTCCAGACTGCTGGTGTTGTAGCTCTTATATCCCAGACGCCTTTATTTTGTCCCCAGCGATATTTGCAGTAATCGCAGTATTGGTTCTTATTATGATTGCGAGTCAGACTCAATGTCGTCCCAATCTTCTGGTGTAGCAAATCGGCATCTAGCCAAGATAGCGGCATATCCAATGAGATCGAGATACGAATCCTCGCGCTCTGGACTTTCCACCATTCTTGAGAGCTTTGTCGCAATAGCAATAAGCGCCAATTCAGATGGGTCTCTGAGCTGAACACCGAGGGCTGACGCGATTTTGTAAATGCGTAAAAAATTGTGCCTCGGGTCGCCATACTCAATCCCTCGGTCGAATAAGGTAGAACCAGCATCGTCGAGCCACTCACTTAATGATCTCTGTGTATCGGACACTTGACCTGCCTCTCTTATAGCCTTCATTAAAAGCTTTGGCTTTGGCTGAAGTAAATAAACCCCAAAGGTAAAGGCCGATAAATGGAACGCCAATAATTATTCCCACTATTGCTTCGTCAGATAAATTAGGCAACATCTGCACTCACCCCATATTTATCTAACCAATATGCTGATATTTCAGCCTTCGATAAACGGCCTCGCAGCTGCTTTTTGCCCATCCGCTCTTTAGCAAATCTTCTTATTATTGATCCCTTAACCCAATTTGTCTCATCAGTCCAAGCCCCTGCTTGAGAATCAAATCGAATAAGAGCTACTTTATTTATCATTTTGCTCCCTAATCTCTAAACCCTAAATGGATTTAGGTAAATAGATTAAGGCCGTAAATAGATTTAGACAAGTAATAAGTCGGCGAGTCGGATGTCTAAATATCCAGCTAGTCGCTCATTGGTCTCTTTGTTGCCAAAATCGGTCGTAATAGGCAACCTCTTTAATAGCCACTCAGGCTCGTTTATAGCCCCTAAATCGAACTGGTATATCCCTTTAGGTGTGGCATTGATGTAAAGGGTCTTAGAGCCCGTTCTAGCCCTTATATCGGCTAGATAATCCCACTTGTTCTTCTCAATCAGCAAATTGTCGTAGTGCGTCCTACGGCATTTAAGCTCCAGAAATGCGTTATGAGTTACGCCATCTGCTCGGTCGGTCGCTGATAATGGCATCAAGTCTGGATAAAGCGACTTGAGAGCCTCGAAGAGTTCAACCTCTCGAAAGTAGATTAGTTGTCCTCTTCTCCGTCTTCCCAACCAATCTTTTTAATTGGGTCATCGGCAGGGACTATCCAATCGGGATAAGAGCTGCGATCCATTGCAAAAGCCAAGGCAGTTCCTTCATCCATCCCAGCCCTGCGACAAGCCTTATAAACTTCATTGGCAGCGATAGCCCAGAAATCAAGTTTAATTAATGGCGTTTCTTTGGTAGTGCGCCGTCTCTTAGGTCGCTTCTTACTTACGCGCTTTCGCGTTGCCATTTCTGACCCCTCTCGCTAGGGCCAATTCTAACTGACTCTCCATTTTATCAAGGCGCGACACTATTGGAATATTCTCAAGTTTAATTATGTAGCGCAAGCCAGCAATTAATAACCCAATAGATCCTAGAACCGAGGCCATAAATGCTGCAACGGAAGTTGCTTCCATTATCGAACTCTGCCGTAGCGTTCGTAACTAGGATTTAGCCAGTTAATGATGCTAGGCAAGACTGATACTAGAGCTGCGTTGGCAATTGCATCGGGCTGAAATCCCACCGCTAGGTAGGTCGCTAGCGCCGTTGCCAAGAATGTCTTTGCCCAGCTCTCTGCCATTTTCTTTAAGTCGCTCATTAGCTTCTCCTTCCAGGTTAAAATAACTGCCATCTTTGTCTCCCAAAGTTGTAAATGAGATATGAAAATGCGACCGGTGGGGATTTGCGCCTTTGTAAGCCCTGCGCTTCCATCCCAGTATCGGACTCATAATCTTTCCATCATAAATTATGTATTTAATTCGCTTATCGCCTTTCTTGGCTAACTTGCGAATCTTCTCGACTACTGCGTAAGCCTCTTCTTTATGAGCTGATAAATCAGCATCAATATCTAAAGCTCTGACAATTCCTCTAGCGTCTGGTATATGGTCAGAATTACCTTTAGCAAGATGCCTAGCGTCAGCAATCCAGCCGTCAGACTTCCTATCGCGATCAGGATAATCTTCATCAATTTGCTCGCGAAGTTGAATACCTGCTGCGCATAATTTGGCCATTATCTATAAAGATTGTTCTACTTGCCTAGTTTAAGGCCAACAGGGATTGGCTTAGAATAATCCCACTTGGCAATGTATTGAATTCCATCCCCATCATCTCTTAATTGTATGTCTTTGTCATACCCAAAATTATTATATTTATCGGTTATCGCTAATTCAGGATAGTTTTCAATAATAACTGAATATAAGTCCATATTAAGCTCCTAGTGAGTAAATTGTGAAGTTAGTGCAGCCATTGGCATTGATTATCGTTACATTACCGCCTGAGTCTTGACGGACTTCAATTTCAATGTAATCAGTTGCGTTTAATTCAACTACGCCGATTGTTTGAATAACCGCACTTCTTTGGGCAGTTCCAAAACTATTGGCTACCTGGAAAATTGTGCCATTTTTTTTGACTCTTAAAATTGGATTATTTGGTGCAGTTCCGCCGTAATCCCAATTTACTTGCGCTTCAAAAAAATAAAAACCCGTAGATGGTGCCGTTAATCTGCTGGTATTTGTAACAGTTGAATGATAAGAATTAGTGTCAAAGGTTTCTGTATCAAAACCTAATAGCGTATCTGTGGCCGTAGATATTGTGTAGGTTGTAGAATTGACCACTCTACAACCGCTAAAAGAAGCAGCACTAGGCGCAGCCCACTTGACCCCGAGACTTTGTGTTGAGTCGGCCGTCAAAATATGTCCATTAGTTCCGACTGGTATTCGAGCGTCAGCGGTATCAAATCCAAATAAATCGCCCTTAGTTGTCAGCGGTGTCTGATCTGCCGTAGTTGCCCATTCTGGAGCAGTAGCACCAGAATTGACGCGCAATACTTGTCCAGCAGTTCCAAGTGGTAACGCAGTATTTACATTCGCGGTCGCTGAGCGAAATGCAATAGCGCCAGTTGTAGTCTGCGGATTAAGGTTTTTAAGTGTCGTATCGGCGGAATTGCCCAGAGTTCTAATGGCAGCTGCGCCATCCTTGACTAAATCCGTATCGTCTGGGGTATCCCAGCCATAATTAGTTGTAGTTGCCATTGGTCTCCTAGGCTACGATTGTAGCGTTCTCCCAGTATAAAGCTGGGTTAATTGTATTCCAAGTCTCTGTCGCTGGGACTGAGTTCCATCTCATCGCCTGCAAGCTAAACGCTATTGGCGAAACATTTAAAGTTAAATTTAATTGATTTAGACTGGCAGTCCAAGTCCAACCTTCTACAAAGCCTTGAAATTCGCCATTTACCATATTGGCTGGCAGATTAACAATGTTAAGCGGTTGGCCCATAAATACATTAAGTAGATTATCTCGGTCTGAATTATCGATTTCATTGCTAGCAATTGGAAATGTTATCTGTCGTAAAGCAAATTGTGGGTAAGCGCGGATAAGTAGGTAGAAGGCTGCTTGATCTTGAGCATCGCCCTGATTGCGAAGTGTTGTTGATATTGTTGAGGCGAGAAGGCCATACTCAGATATTGACGCTGCATCTTCATCGCTAACTTCTGACCCTGAAGTCCCATAGCCAAGAGTAATTGAGTTTCTTACATCCCCAGCTCTTTTAACTATTGATAAACCCGGGCCTATTGAATGATTGCCATCTAAATCAACATAGCCGTAAGTGGCCAAATATTGAGATCTATGGGTTGAATCCGCATAACCGATACGACCTTGATTATCTTCATATAGATAACCTAGTCCGCTAGTGGCAAAGCGAGAGGCTAAATTATAAACTGTATCATTTAGATTATTTTCGGAATGTAATTGATAATCGCCAGGAGTATCAATCTCACCTAATCCGCTATTTTCTGCATCTTGCCATTGCGTAGTTACATCATAGTCATTCCAAGTTTCGGCAGCTGGGACTTCATTCCATTGGTCAAATAGAACTGTGCTAAGCAGTTCCTCAATGCGATCTCCATCAAATTGATGAGCAAAGTTGCCTGTATAAACGGCGCGATTGAGTCTTGCCAAAGCTCCAACGGCGGTTATTTGGATTCTTTGGCTAGTGGCGGTTGAGCCGGACGATTGAACTGTTATCGCTAAATCTGTAATAAAGCCGCCAAATAAATTTACATAAGTAGCCGTTGAATCTTGCACTTCAATTGTAACTGCGTCATTGACCTCATACGGAATGGATGCTTCAGCGGTTTCAATTAAAGTCAGACTGCAATAGCCAGCAAGAGGCTGAGAATAAATATCATTTCGACCAGAGCTGATAGTAAGTCCGCTGAGGGTTGCGCTAGTTACTGTTGATCCATTGACCTTAACGCGATAAACGGGACTAAAAGCGGTCATTGAGGACTCTGGGTTACTAGACTTGAGCCACCGCCGCCGGTTCTGCGCTCTGTATTGTTGAGCGCAAAAATAACTGCGCGACTAAATCCTTCTTCATCTATTGCAGATGGAGCATTTACATTAATTACAATACCTTCAGCTGCACTTGAAACATTAGTGGCATTACCAGCTTTCCGAGCTTCAATTCTTGCTCTAATCTCTGCGGTTTCTCTAATCAACTCATCTGTTCTATCAGCGCTATCAGCAATTCTATTGGCATAGGCTTGAGCGTCGGCTTCATCTAAACCAGCTGGAACTAATATGCGGCGTCCTCTTACTGTATAAACCTTCGGCCCACCTAGAGTTCCTGGCAAATCAGAAGCTGATACGGAAGTTCCGCCACTACCGCCACCACCACCATTACCGCCACCTGCGCTAGCGACGACTCGACGACCAAGTTCATCCACTTCACCAGTCCCTAAATCAGTTACAAAGCTGGAAGTCTCAAAATTAGAATTACTAAATGGATTTATTTTACCCAAGAATTGAGCAAGCGGATTATTCTTAATAAAATCTACAAATTTTTTATAAGCGGCGTATAAGTTCTGAAAGAAATTAACCGCCTTTCCTACAATATTTACCAAAGTAGTAAATGTAGTAATTATTCCATTTACCGCTCCTTTTAAAGCACCGGTCAAAATAGGGACAATATATTTATTCAAAAAATTCCAAATAGCAGTAAATTCTTCTTTATTTTCATTTAGGGCTTTTGTTAGCGGTTCAAACTTCTTTCTTATTGACTCAACTGCTGGAGCAAGATTGTTATTAAATTTATCTAAAAGATTGCTTAGGATAGGAAGTAATCTAGCTCCGACTGATTCTTTAGCTTCATCAAAAGCGACCTGCAACCTTGCGACTTTGCCACTAAAAGTGTCTGCTTGAATCGAAGCTTGTCCGCCAAAGGTTTCCGCTAATTGAGCCGTTACATCATCAAAGCTCATTGATTTAAGTTCGGCAGAGGATAAGCCAATGCCCAAACGACTCAGGGCTGAAGTATTGCCGTCATAAGCCCTAGCTAATGATTGACTTACTGCGTCTAAGTCTTTGCCTGATCCTGCGGCTATATCTAAGGCTAAGGTCTGTAATTTCTGAGCCTTCTCAACATCATTTGTGGCTCTAACTAATTTTTCAAAGGAAGGTCTTAATTTATCATCAGCTACGCCAGTCGCCAAAGACATTTGAAGAATTTGATCCTCAACGGCTTTTATTTGTTCTTTTGTTGCGCCTGTTGTATTTTCTAAAGTTTTTGCTAACTTTGCTTGAGCCTTTTCATCTTCAATCGCAGCTTTGACTCCATCAACCAATAACTTCCCAGCATAAGCAGCAGCTGCTGCCGCTGCGACTGCAAAGGCTGCTGCTGCCTTTTTACCAAATTCACCTAACTTGTCGCCAAAGCCTTTGACTTCTTGCTCTCCTTGGCCAAGCTTTTTCTTTAAATCATCAACATCAGCAAGGATAGATAACTTAAGCGTTCTATTACCAGCCATTTGTTATCCCCATCTCTTTAAGATTGTAGCAAAAGCTTCTTCCCACTTCCGCACTAATTCAGGCTGAATCTTGCGAAGTGTCGGGTAGATGAAGTAGCCAGAATTGCCGCGTCCGCGATTGGGAGTTCTTCGGGGGAACTGGCGATAGCGGTTACTTCCAAATTCAAGACCTGCCCAGAGCTTCTGTGTTGTTGCGCCACCAGAAAACCTTTGAGATGCAAAGCCATATGAGAATTCACCAATTTTGGATGACTTGCTAATTCTGACGCCTTCGGCGACTCTCCGAACACCAGCACCCGAGACCTGTCGTCCCAGCGCGCTGACTTTGATTTGATTGGCGGCGTAGGTTGCGAGGGCGTTACTTTCAGTTTTGGCTTCTGCAACTGCTTGGTCATCCATTGCTTTAAAAGCTTTAAGAATACCTGATAGCTCAGCGCGATCATAAGTAATCGGATCACTTGCCACCATTTCTCTCCTTCAATATGTCCAAAGCGGTAAGGACATCTTCCGCATCATCCCAATATTGTTTAGGAATCCGCGTCTCGATTGCCAGAAGCGTTAGAAGGTAATTTATGCTTCCAGCGGTATGGCTTTTGGGTCTTGGTTGCTCACATCAATGTCGGCAACTGTTTCCATCCATACATCGAAAGCCTTAACTGGCTTACCAGCCGATTCGCGTTTCATTGCGTTATAAGCTAGAAACATAATGTCCCAGACTCCGCCTAATTCGCCAATCGTCTTGCCAGTTGCCTTCTCCCATTTGGCATACTCAGGCGGTTGGGCAATATAAGTTGCTTGCTCGCCTGAGTTATATGTAATTGTGATTTGCGACTTCATAGCTCCCGATGCTCCGATCTCTTAGCTAAAGGTCTCTGTTGGCGTTCCAATTACTGTCATCGTCCAAGTATCAGTTAGCGCTCCCGGTGCTGCGCCACCTGCGGTTGGAAAGATTGGCAATACTGTAAAAGCAAATACTGCGCCAGTAACTGCAGTAAATGAAACATTTAGTGCTGTATTTGGTGCAGATTCAGCATCAGCCCACATTGCTTCGAATAGTGAGCTAGCAGCTCCCCAATCCTGTAGCAGTTCAATTGTGAATGTCCATTGCTTATCAACGGACTTATAAGCGCGACCATCAAGAGTTTGATAGGTCTCGATGATTGTCTCGCAGCTTAAGACTGCGCTTGTTGTCTGGGCGTCATACGATGCTGCATCGAGTGTAAAAGTTACATCGCGCCCAGTTATTACTGTAGTTGGCATTTGGGTCTCCTATGCGGTTTGCTCGTAGCGGACGCTCAAGCGTATATCTGAAACTAGCAGGGTTGTAGTTCCTACTTCTGTTACCGAAGGTCTTTCGACTGTCGATAATTCATACTTGGAAGCATCTAGCTCTCCAAGAATACTGATGATCAATTGCTCTAAATTGTCAAGAGCAGCGGCGTTGCTGAAATACGCAACGCAAGCGCTTATAGTGTAATTTAATTTAACGCGAGTAGTTGATTTGCCTAAGACTTCAAGCTCCATATAGGGCGAGTCTGGTATGACTATTATTGCTGGAACTATTGGCGCTTCTGGAACTGAGTCGTAAATATTGGCGGTGCAAGCTGCTAGAGCGGTTTTAATTGCGCCTCTAACATCTGTGGCAATTGTTGATGCTGGCATTAGCCCACCATAGTTTCAACATCAAGATATGGGCCAAGTAAGCCAGTTACTTTAGCGAGTAAATTCTTAGATAGGCGGTAAGGGGTAACTGCAAAATCTACGCCTTCAATTGATCCGCCTGCTGCGGTTCTTGATTGGAAGATTTCAACGGAGATAGCCAAAATAGCAGCTTCAGCATTGGGGTTTCCGACATAGGTCGATAATCCAGATAACGCAGCGTTTCCTGCTGGGATAATATTTTTTTCCAATATGTCTGCATTGGTGATTGCGACTGTGAATACATAATCGGTAATTTCGTCATCAGTTACTGTGTGAGTGCCATTAAAAGGAGCTCCGCAGCCAGTAACTACAACGGATTGGCCTTCGGTAAATTCGTGAATTGTTGCAGTCTTAAAGTAGGCAATATTCTCTTCTAGCTTTACTTTGTTAATGTTGCTTTGGAAAGTAACTAGCATTGGAAGAACTAGATTTTCCGAGGCATCTACTATGTCGTTTAGATAAGCATCGTTATACAGGGATGACGAAACGCCAAGAATTGTCCTTAGCTCTGCAGCCGTAACTATTGTTGGCATCTCGTCATCCTTTCAAGCATTTAGGTGAGCGGCCAGCTCGGGAGCGGACTGGCCCTCACTATTAGGGGTTTTATCAGGTCTTGTTAATCTTAAATGCGCCAGCGCCAATCTTTGTTGCGATTGCGCCATAGCCATATAGAGATACATAAACCTGACCGCTTTCAACTACATCAGCGCGCAACTGGAAAGTTGGGCTTTCGTAGTAGGTATAAGCAGCTGGATCAACAATGAGCATTGAGCCATCTGTATCAGTTCCAGCTGCCGTGTTAGCAGTCACATATAAATCAAGTCCTGCGACAACACCGCGAATACTGGTTGGTGAAACTACTCCGCCAGCATTTTGTGGTTGTGAAGCAATATAAATTGGACGACCAGAATCGTTTAGTGTCATTAAGTTAGACCATTGAGAAGTGTTAGCAATAATATTTCTAGCAAATCTCTGAGTATTGTTATACACCGATGCAGCTCCGCGTGATACGAATCCAAGCAGCTCTGCAGCTGTTGGGTAAGTGGCGAGAGTGGTTGAGTCAGCAGTTGCGCCAGCGATAAGCGCAGCATTTACTGCGGTATCTGTAACCTTGGCATAAGCTGCAGACATATTATTAAGCAACTCGGTTAAAAATAGTGGTGAGCTGCGATCTAATAGCTCTACGCTAAATTTCTGAGCGCCGGAATACTTCTTAACTGTAACTGTAACAAAAGCTGCGTTTTGGTCAGTCTCAGATGCAGCACCTGCTTCAGCAACTTCTGCAACTGTTGGCATAACTGTAATTTTTGGAATCTCAAAGCTCATTCCAGCATCTGGAAGAACGCCAGTTGAGATTGCGTCAATGTTGCTTCTTGTTGTATTAGCTAGCCCATTGATGACTTCGCTGAGCTGGCGAGTTGGGACAAGACCTGCGTTGTCAGTTGTATCAGCAGCAGCTGCTACATATTGGCGAGCGGACTCATCTCCTAGTGTGGCCTTAATTGTGGCCTCGAGATATTTAACTGGTGAAGGATCAAGTCTTGGACGCGTATAGAACGCTGGCCTTGGACTTGTCGCTTCAACCTTGGCTGCTTCTACCGCTTCTTCAACGGCAGGAGCAGGAGCGGTAGTGTCAGACACTTGGTCTCCTTCGGTTGGTTTGTCTGAATCAGCGGTTGCTGCGTCAGAATTTTCTTCTTCGGATGCTGCTACTTGACTAACGCGAGCAGAATCAATTGCTGGGTCAGTTACTAGCGATACTTCTTCAAGTGTTGCTGAAGTAATCTGCATTACGCCTTTGTTGTTAGTCCATTCGTTAATCTGTGCCCCAACACTAAAGCCATCGCGTAATCCTTCACTAGCTTCTACTAAAGCATCTTCGCCTGCCATAGTGTTTGCAATTTTAAATGTTGCCTCAATGCCAGCTTTGGTCTTTTTGTATTCTTTCATTTTGCCAATTGGTCGAGTTCTATCGTGTTCCAGAAGAAGCTTGACATTTGACATCTCAATCGAATCTTCTGCAAATACTGTTGGGCCGACTGAAGTATTGCCTTGCTCATTCCAAGTAACAATAGTCCCAGTTATTTCCCTTTTTATTGTGTCGGCAGCGGTAACTGCCATAGGCATATTAATTTTCATTAGGTATAAGATCCTCTTCTCGCTGAATCTGCTCAACGCTTATGGCGCCAATGCGGTTCAAGATTTCATAAACTTGCGCTCTCTCTAGCGCGTTACCGCGTAGGAAATCGTCAAGTGCAAAACGCGTCATTACTGGGTTAGGCACAAAGTCCGGTAACGATAGGCGTTCCTCAATTGCCTTAAGTATTGGGCGAAGTGAGAAATCGACAAGTGAGCGCCGCTCTGTAACTGCGTTTGAGTATGTCATTGAAGTCTGCTCGGCGCTCAAAAAGTATGCAGGAATACCGCAAGCTCTTGCTAATTCTAGCGCTACATACTGACGGGCTTCTGCTAGCTGCATCGACTTAGGGTCAAAGCCAAATTCTTTTAAATCAACATCGGCATTTAGAAATGCAGTTGATCTTGATTGACGCGCAGTTTTCCAAGCAGACAGCAATGATGAAATCCTTTCAGCAGTTAAATTAGTGCCATTTGACTTAAGCACCATAGTTGGAGCTGGCTCTTTAGCATAATTTACTGCTGCGTTCTCTAAATAAACTGCAGCCTGTATTGTCTTGCCAGCGCGATGCAGTAAGCCTTCATCTGGGCCATCAAATCTAATAATTGAGCCAACGCCAGAAATAGCAACTGGCTTGCCATCAACTTTATATCCAGTAATCGTATCGGTCTGTATTTCTGTATCTACTGATACGCGGCTTGGTCTAATTCTTGTCCAAGCTCTTACTCGACCGCCATCTGTTGCTGAATACATTTCTAGCACTTGACCATAGCCAGCACCATATAGCCAAATATCCTCAGCGAGCCAGCAATAAACTACAAAGCCAGCAACTCTTGGGTCTGGCTGATTAATAACGCGATGCGGATCTACATATTCGCCAGTTATGCGATTAAAAGTTGTAAGAGGTAATGAGCCAATAGTTCCGCAGATAATATTTCTTGCGCGAGCAACTGACGGGACTGACATTGCCAATTGGCGAGTAGTTGATACTGGACTGCCGAGAACGCTGAAATAATCAAGGTTTTGAAGCGGTTGCAAATTAGCTGCTAGCACATCTACTGTATTTGGCTTGGCAGCTTCTACGCTTGGAAATAGAAAATCTCTTATAGCACCCATTGCTTACATTGTAAGCGAGCCTACTTACACTATTTGAATATCTACGCCATTTTCAGCCATCGTTGCATAGTGTGTTGCTAAGGCTGATGCAATTGCACCGCAGATTGTCGTATTGCTGACTTTGCGACCCATTACCCAACCGCCGTCTCCGAAAGGTAGCTTGACGGCGGATAGGCATTGCTTGGTCAGCTCTTCCTGTCCCGAGTGAGCTAACCGCTGCGAGGATATTGCTCCCAACAATTCATCGCAGCTTTGGGCATAATCAAGGCCATCTATCGGTTCAACCCTAATACCAGCAGGCGCTAATCTAGCCGCCACCGCTGACGCAGTTCTAGCTGAATAAGCAACTAGCTGGACTGGGTATTTTCTGAACCATTCGGCTACATCATTAGCCATTGCTTTATCATCCAAATTGGCTGGGTTATGCCAAGTCTGTAAAAGTATTACTTGGAACTTATCGCCTAGCAGTCTTTGACTGGCCACTAACGCAGCTTGCTTCCTATCAGGGCTTAGATCAATAGCCAGCCAAGTATCAGCCTCAGGGTCAAGTCGCAAGCCTTCAACTCTGCAATTTTCCCATTGAGACGGATTAATGACTGGGTTAATCGTATCGACCCATTGGCATAAAACTTCGGTGCGCACAATATCCTCGGGGTCTGATAAAACTGCTCGAATATTATCTGGATGAACTGTTAGGCCAAGAGATGGATTGGCTTGGCAGACACCTAGCCAAAAAGTTGGCGAGTTATCAAATTTAATGCCGGTCGGAGCAGACCATTCGAACCAACCAATATCGTCATTACCGCCAAAGATGGCGGCCATCGCTCTTTCTCTAAGTTTATTTAGCACAATACTGTGCTGATCACCAGCATTGCTATAAACCCATATTTGAGGATTGGCTGAAGCCATTTGCGTATATCGCAAAGCAGACCAGACATCCTCGTCTTTGTATTCTCTTGCTTCGTCTAGGTGTATCGTTTCTGGGGCTGCAATGCCTCGACCAGCAGAGTTATTTGCCCTTACAATATATCGGCGGCCTTCCGTAAATTGCAATTCTTGAAATCCTTTGCTTTCTAGCTTCTTAGTAAATTGAGCAAATAGTCTGGGGTTTTGTTCAATAATTCCATAGATTTTGTAAAACAATTCAGCTGAAGTGGTCAGCTTATGCGCCGTA
>Ga0194119_10007074_pt1 | contig 15969 bp, 12 predicted proteins | sample TA2MahC100mmetaG_FD_148620 | JGI IMG/M metagenome (GOLD analysis project Ga0194119, IMG submission 148620) | Freshwater microbial communities from Lake Tanganyika, Tanzania - TA2015018 Mahale Deep Cast 100m | ecosystem: Environmental > Aquatic > Freshwater > Lake | place: Tanzania: Lake... | reverse complement strand
GACGTAGATCATGGTGGCCAAACCCCATTGCTTCTGATTGGAGAGGCAACGAATCGCTTGGCCTTTGGCCTTGGCTTTGGCCAGCGCGGGAAAGAGCATGCCGGCCAAGATGGCAATGATGGCAATGACCACGAGCAACTCGATGAGGGTGAATCCGCGAGTGCATAAACGAACACGAGGGCTTGGGGAGGAGGCAAGCGACCGGCAATTCATTGCTGATCTGAGATGCAAAGTCGCGGTTCTGTCAACCAAATTCTCTTCTCCTCTTTTCCGCAATCACGGATGATTCGAGATAGGAGTTGAGGCGGATTGGTGCTCGAGAGTTTGAAGCAACGAACTGAATTGGCGTTCCGAGGCGAAGCGTTTTTGTCGGCCGCGGCTCCGCAAAACCAAAGGGTACCCTGACGGGGGGGGCTCGAGCCCTCGTTGGGCTGGACTGAGTATTGCGAGTTCGCGCGCTCATGGGGACAGACAGCGCTCCAGAAGCCGGTCCAAGATGGGGCGCGGCCGTTTTTGCAGACGGCCCGACCAGATGGGAAAGGTTTTGTCGCGCACCGGCTGCGGGCGTTGGCCGTCTTGGATGAAGAGCGCCAGACTGATGCGGCTGAGCAAGCCCAGCACGGCCACGCCGCTGACGGAGCGAACGCGGGAATGATCCTCGTGCAAACTGACATCCAGCCGCTGATGACAGCTGGCTTCAATGCCCCATTGGCCGCGGCGCAAGAGCAGAATCTGGGTGGGGTTCAGGCGCGAGCGCGGGCGGCTGGTGACCAAGTAAGTTCGCGTGGTGGTGGTTTGTCCGTTTTCGGTGGCGGTGCGGATGATCAGGATGAGTTGGGCGGCGCCAGCCAGGCCCAGTTGGGCCGGGGTGACCTCGCGAGTGATGATCCAGCGTTGGACGCGGCGACGGGAGTCTTTCTCACACAGGCCGCTGACCTGATAGAGGGAGTTGGCCAGCGCCTGCGGAGGGGGAAAGCGTTTCGGGCAGGAGAGTCTTGGCCGTGGCCAGAATCGTGGGTTGGTTGTCTTTCAAGGGCACCAGGTAATCGGCGCCGTGGTCGTAAAGGATTTGCTGAAGAGTTTGATGTTGCGTGTGGGCGGCATCCAAGGCCAGCAACGCGTCGGTGAATTCGGTCTGCGCGAGCAACTGGCGCACGGCGAGGATTTCGCTGTCGTGCTTTTGCAGGGTGCGCGTGGCGTGGACCCGCTGGCTGGGTTGGCCGATGGCACTGGCGATGGCGAGGCCACCGGAGCGGCGGAGGTATTTGCCGTCGATGGCGATGAGCGGGTCGGTGTCCGGGGGCAACTGTTGGTTCTGCCATTGGAGCAACCGCGGTTCAAAGCGGTGATGATCCACGGCGGCTAGCGCGCGCTGGAAGGTGCTTTCGGCCGGCACGAGGTAACGGCCGGGGTGGTCGGGGTCGCGGCGGCAGCGCAAGGCCCGGCGCTGGGGCTTGGTCAGGTTACGGGCGAACTCGGCAATCTGCCGTTGGCCCATGGGTACGCCACAGAGTTTGGCCGCCACGATGATGCCGAGGACAGCGCGCCAGGGATGCCAGCGGCCTTGGGATCCTCGGGGATCGGGCACCTCGTCGGGCAGTTTGTCCAGCAGGGACTCCAGGCGGCGGGGTCGCAGGCGATAGCGCTGGGGTTTGGAAGGGGGCTGTTTTTCAAAAGGCGCCAGTGCCGAGGGCAAGGTGGGCGCGCGCAGAGTTTGAAGAAGTTTCCCGTCCAGCGCGCGCACCCACAGTTGCTTGGGCCGCTCATGAAGTTGATAGAAATCTTCGGCCACGCGGGCAAAACCGCTGGTGTCGTCCAGGCGGGTCCAGCCCGCGGCTTTATAGGCGGTGCCACGAAACAGTTGGCCATCGACAAAGCTTTCGACCGCGACGATGGGATGGCCCCAGCGAGCCTGCCAGTCCTCCGACAGCCGGGCGCAGTTCAAGGCCAGCGCGCGGGTGGCCAGATTGGGCCACTGCTGCCGGTCGGCCAGGATGCAGAACCGGGCGTTGTTGGCCAAGAAATGGCGGCGAGAGGGCAATTGGTCTTTGTCCCAACCGACCCAGGCGTCGCGCGGCTGCAAATGGCGGGCGGGCGCACTCCAGCCCAGCAAAGCCAGCCATTGGCCCTCATATTCGGCGACGTAACAAAGATGTTCGCCCACCAGTGTGGCGTTCTTCAAATAGTGATGGGCACTGACTTCGGCGTTCCAGCGCGGGCGTTCCGCCTCGGTAATCAACCGGACCGTCAGATGTTCCAGCACGTGTTGTTCATCGGCATTGGGCAATCGCAGAGGTGGCGGCATGCCGGAAAAAAATCACGGCGCGCAAAGTTTGTCCAGTTTTTTTCCTCGCTTCGCTCAGACCACGCTTCGTTATACACGCGATCTTGAATCATCCGTGTGGCAGGTCAGTTGTCAGTGGTCAGTTGCCAGTAATCAGTAATCAGTGAACCTGAAACTTGAAACGTCATGAAAGCGCCCAGTTGGGGGAAACGTCCGCCTCAAAGTCCGTCGCCGGCTGGCCGCGCAAAAGTTTCCATTCCGCCAGCACGCCAATCATGCCGGCGTTGTCCGTGCACAATCCCGGTGTTGCCAGGCGCAGAGTGAGATTCTGCCGTTGACACCCGTTCGCGAGTTCTCGGCGGAGCGCCCGATTGCACGTGACGCCGCCCGAAGCCGTGATGCATCCCACTCCCAACCGCCGGGCCGCCCGGATGGTTTTGGACACGAGCACATCGACAATCGCCGCCTGGACGCTGGCGCACAGATCGCGAATCGATTGAGCGGTGTCGAGCAGTCCCGGATGATCCCGCAGGAAGTAGCGCACGGAAGTTTTCAATCCGCTGAAGCTCAAATCATCGTTCGCCTCCGCGATCAGCGGACGCGGGAAGGAAAATGCGTTTGGATTCCCGCCCTCGGCAAGGCGATCGATCTCCGGACCGCCAGGGTATGGCAGCCCGATCAATTTCCCGACTTTGTCGAAGCACTCGCCCGCGGCGTCATCGATGGTGGAACCGAGCGCGCGGTGCCGCAGCTCCGCTTCCACGTGGACGAGCAACGTGTGCCCGCCGCTGACGATCAACGAAACCGAAGGTTGAAAGGCCGCGAAATCGGCGGCTGGCGGATTGCCCGTGATCCACGGGGAATACAGATGCGCCTCGTGGTGATGAATTCCAACGAAAGGCTTGCGCAACGCATACGCCAGCGCCTGGCCCGCCTGGAAGCCGGCCATCAAGGCGCTGGGCAGACCGGGACCTCGCGTGGCCGCGACCGCATCGAGCTGCCGGACCTCGAGGAGCGCGGTTTGAAGCGCGGTTCGGGCCATGGGCAGGAGTTTGCGGAGATGCTCGCGCGCGGCGAGTTCGGGCACGACGCCGCCGTATTCGGTGTGCATCTGCATTTGGGAAGAGACGGCGTTGGAGAGGATCGCGCCATCCCGCACGGCCGCCACGCTGGTTTCATCGCAGGAAGTTTCGATCGCGAGAACAGTCACGTGTTTCGGCGGAGCCGCGGGGGTAGCACAGGCGCATTCAGAACTCCCTCTCCCAGTGGGAGAGGGCCGGGGTGAGGGAGAGGCACCGGCAAATCCTGACGCCCACTGGACAAATGACAAAAAGTATGTCCCGTACGGGACATACTTTTTGCACTCGTCGTGAGGTGCTTCATGGGACTGCCATGCCTCGGTTCCATGCACACGACCCATGAACCAGGTAGAGCGAGTCCGTCCGGGCGAGCCGCTCGACATGCTTTGAACACGTCCGGATCGGCTCGCTGGGGACAGGCTCGCCCTACCCGGTTCATGGGGAGGGAAAGCAAGTCAGCGATTGTCAACGCTTCTCCGCAAGTTTCTTGGAGAATTGGCCACGGTCCTTGAACAGAAGGACGCCCTTCAAAAAGTCGCGCGCGCGGTCGAGTTGGACATCCGAGATCTGCCGGGCCTTCTCGCGCTGCTCCGGTTCCAAAGATTCGATCCCGTTGGGAATCCGCTTGTACGCCAGCAACAGTTCGTCTTCCTCGGACATGGGGACCACACTGTCCGGCGTGATCCCGTTGCCATGAATGACCTTGTGGCTCGGGGTGTAATATTTCGCGGTGGTCAAGCGCAGCGCGGAACCGTCCTGGAGCGGCACAATGCTCTGGACGGAGCCTTTCCCGAAGGTTTTTTCACCCATAACAAAAGCGCGGCCCAAATCCTGGAGGCAACCCGCTACAATCTCCGAAGCGCTCGCGCTCCCGAGGTTGACCAGAATGACGATCTTGACGTCCGCGTATTGATCGCGGCCCCGGGAAATGTATTCGTATTTGGATTGGGGAGCGCGGCCTTCGGTCGAGACGATCGGCTGCCCGCGCGGGACAAACAGTTCGCAAACTTTCACGGCCTGGTCCAGAAGGCCGCCGGGATTGGTCCGCAAGTCGAGGATCAATCCTTCCATTCCCTGGGCTTTGAGTTTGCGCAGCGCATCCTGGAGTTCGGAAGTGGTGTGCTCGCCGAATTGCGTCAGGCGCACGTAGCCGATCTTGTCCTCGCCGATTGGAAACGTCCGCTGGCCTTCAATGTCTTTGACCGTGTCCACCTTGATCACGGCGCGCTTGAGGGTGAAATCTTTGGTGTCCGGCAAATTGGAACGGACGACGGTGATGGTCACTTCCGAGCCGGGTTCGCCGCGCAGCTTTTGAACCGCGTCCGTGGTTGTGAACTTCTCCGTGCTTTTGCCATCGATCTTGATGATTCTGTCGCCCTTCAAGACTCCGGCCCGAAATGCCGGCGTATCCTCGATGGGGGCGACGACCGTCAGGAAGTTGTCCCGCAACCGCATGATCTCGATTCCAATCCCGCCGAACGCGCCTTCCGTGTCATTCTTCAGGCGCGTGTAATTCCGCGCCTCCATGAACTCGCTGTGCGGGTCGAGCGCATTGATCATCCCTTTGAGCGCCGAGTGAATGAGATCGTCGATGGATACTTTGTCCGCATCCACGTATTCTTTGCGGACCTTGTCGAGCACGCCGACGAACAGCTCCATCTGCTTGTAGAGGTTGTTCTTTTCGGCGGCCTGGGCGGAACCCAGATAGATTTGCGCTCCGACGAAAATGTTCAGGCCGAGCCCGACCAGGAGAACGGTGTAGAGGACGCGTTTTTTCATACGATTTGCTTCACGGAAACGAATGGCGGTCAATTCGAGTTCGGCTGGAAGGTAATCGTCAACCCCGCGCTTGGCAAGGATGCGTCGCGCGTTCGCGCTCCGTCACTCCAGCAATTCTCAAGTTCGAGTTCGGTAGGGCGAGACTGTCCCCAGCGAGCCGCCTCCAACGTATTCCCAACACGTCAGACACGGCTCGACGTGCGTGGAACACGTCCGACTCGGCTCGCTGGGGCCAGGCTCGCCCTACCGTCAGGTTTCATGGGCACAAGATTCTCGCGCTGGGCATGGGACCGCAAACCATGCAACTCCTCAACGCCAGCGAAGTGCTTCCCCCGCGCCTCACTCCACCGTGAGATTCATGAGGAACTCATTCAACTCGCGCTGGCGGTCCTTTTCCGTGGACTTCAGCGTTTCAATTTCCTGGCGCAGCTTTTCCAACTCGGTTTCCTGTTCGTCGAATTTCTTGACGTAACGGTTGTAAAGCTCCGATTGCTGATTGACGCGCGCCATGTTCTCGCGGATGCGCGCTTGCTCGTCCGTGATTTCCTTGATCCGTTGCTCGCGCCGGCTGCGTTCGCTGGCCGTCTGGCTGACGCGCTCGCGAAGGGAGGCCGCTTCTTGCAGCGCTTCACGAACCCTTGGGGCAATCTTTTGCGCCCGCAAATAGATGGCGATGGTTTCAGGACTGGAGTTGAGCAGTTGCGCGGTTTCACTGAATGGCCGCTCTTCGCGAACCACCAGCCTGGCGGGCTTCTCGGCTTCCACGTTCAAGGCAAACCGATAGACGTCTCGCGCGCGTTCGGAAGGTTCCTTCGGTTCCACCAATTGCCAATCCGGGCGGAGCGGATGCTCGATCAGAATGCGCTTCGTTTTCCGGTCGCGATTCTTGAGGGTGTAAGTTTTTTCCTCGCTCGATTTGCGGCTCGCGATGAGAACGCCTTTCTGGATTTTGACGGAGACCAGGTCCAACGATGAGGCCGTGGTCCTGGATTCAACCTCGGCCTTGAGGTCCAGCGCGTAGCTCAGCAAACGTTCCTGGGCCGGCGCGAGATCTTCGATCCGGGCGTCCCCGGCGTAAGTCCCGGCGTCAAACACCGTGATCGGTCCCTGCATGAGATGGAGTGCGCTGGTGTTTTTGAGCTTCAGTCCATTCAGGGGATGCCTGGCGTGGGTGTTCGCGTTGTAGATGGAAACCTTCTCGCCTTCGATCTTCTGATTGATGATGGGCAGCATCGCCGACTGTTGGCGAGCCAGCGTCACCGGCGTGGTGATCTGGTACTGAAAAAGTTCGCCGGCTTCTGCGCCCTCGCTGGTTGAGGCCAGGCCCTGCCTGAGATTCATGCGGCGCCCCAGGGATTCGGTGTCTCGGAGAGCGCGAGTCGACTCCGTGCGGCTGAGTGTCAACGCCGCATCCGGCTCCGCAGCCATCGGAGCCGCCGGAGCGCTCTGGCCTTTGGCGCGGCCTCCGTCGGCGAAGCCTCCGGCTTTGCGATCGGCTTGCAGCTCGGCCAGTTTGTCCACTTCCCGTTTTTCGAGGCTGTCGCTGTAAACCGGCGGACGCAACGACAAGTAAAGCTCCGGCTCGACCACCGGCCGGGTGGTGTAGAGCGGCTGGTACAGATCCATCATGAACGAGATCGGACGTCCGGAAACGAGCGACAGGCGAACGTTGGTCCAATCTTCGTCACTGGTGTTTTCCACGATCGCCCAACCCTGCAAGAAGGGCGGTTCTTTCTCGTCGAGCACCAGGCGATAACTCGTCTTCCACACCGGCGTCTGCGCGATGTAGGAGACGGCGACTTTGCGTTTGCCGTTGCCGTCGAAAAGGGCGGAGACGGTCTTCTTTTGCGTGTCGTGGCTGGCGCCCAGCGCTTCCAGGGCCTGGCGAAGTTCCGCGTTCAGCCGTTCGTTGCTGAGCTTGATCCGTTGGATTTGCGGCAGAGGAATTGACTGCAAGCCGTCCGCCGTCAGCAGATTCAAAAACTCCACCTCAACCGTTTTGTTTTCGCCCGCGGGCTGAAGTTTGTGTTCGACGCCCAGGATCGTGCCGGTCAAAGGGCCAGGCCGCATCACTTCGACCGCTTCGCCCCGGACTTGATTGAGCAACTGGCCGAGCGTGGGATTCTCGGTCAGATCGATGGCAAAGCTTTTCAAGGTTTTGGCAATGGGATCGCGCGAGCCGTAGGTGACGGTCGTAACCTGGCCGCCGTTGAAATCCTGGACCACCAGGCTCTTCAGAAGGTCATTGATGTCCTCGACTTTGAAGCGCAGGTCCACCTTCGCGCGGCCCTCGACTTCGCCGGTGCGCTCGAAATAGCCGACGCCACTTGAGTAGAGGATGACTTCGGAGAGCGGGAGCGCCGCCGGGCGGGTTGGCGCGCCGCCGCCGCCGGTCTGAGGTTCGGCCGCGAGCATCGGCCAGGCGAGCAAGGAGAGATTTGTGAGGAGCCAGAGGGGCAGGATTCGTTTCATATGGTCAATTCAGTTCTCACGCATTGGACGGACGCACAATGAAAAAACTCCCGTCTCCGTCCCCAGTTATCAGTTATCAGTTATCAGTTATCCGTTGTCAGTTGTCAGCTAACTGACAACTGCCTCTTGATTTTGCCGCCAAGTCCACAAGAATTCCGAGATGCGTGTCGCGGGTATTGCCTGGTTCCTGGCGCTGGTTTTGTGGGCGCCGGGATGCACGGTTGATTCGCTGAAGAAGAGAGGCGTCGTTCCGCCATCCACTCCCGAAGAGCGCGCCGTGGCTTTTCTGGTCCGGGAAGTTCCGCGCTGGCCGCGGGAGAACCACTGTTTCTCTTGCCACAACAACGGCGACGCCGTCCGCGCTTTGTACGTCGCATCGGCCCTGGGTTTTCAAGTTCCGCCAAGCGCGCTCGCAGACACGACCGCCTGGTTGCGGCGACCCGATCAATGGGAAAACAATAAGGGCGATCCCGGCTTCAGCGACAAACGGCTCGCGACCATTCAATTCGCCGCCGCCCTGGCAGCCGCCATCGAGACCAAACATGTCCAAGATCGAGGCGAGATCCTGGCCGCCGCGCGCAAACTGGCGCCCGAACAGAACGCAAACGGCGCCTGGCTCATCGAACCGGTGAGCGCGCTGGGTTCACCCGCGACGTATGGAACACATCTGGCGACGGTCGCGGTCCTGGAAGCTCTGTCGCCGCTGCGCGAGAATCGAATCTTCGAATCCAGGCGAAAAGCGGAAGCGTGGCTCGTGGAGGCTCCCGTGGTGAGCGTTCTTGACTCCGCAGCGGTGGTCATAGGCTTGGCGCGCCGCAGCGATCCGCAGTCGGTTGCGAAACGAAAGGAATGTCTGGATCGAATTCGGCGGTCGCAAACTCTCGACGGCGGCTGGGGGCCTTACGTCGATTCGCCTCCGGAACCCTTTGACACTGCGGTCGTGCTTTTGGCGCTGGCAGGATTGCGCTCTGCGCCGGATGTGGGCGCCCTGATTCGGCGCGGCCGCGAATATCTCGTGCAGACGCAATTGCCCAACGGCAGTTGGCCGGAAACGACGCGGCCTTCGGGCGGAGAGAGCTACGCGCAACGGATTTCGACGACGGGCTGGGCAACGCTGGCGTTGCTGCGAACAGGAGGCGAGAGGCATGGAAAGTCTTCTGTTCCGAAAGGACCTGCACTCGGCCCATGAACCCGGTAGGCGAGGCCGTTGGGAGGAAGCCATCGCAGATTTGAACCGAGCTCTCGCGCTCGATCCGGAGCCGCAGGGGACCTACCATTGCCTGGCCGCATTGTTTGTCCAGGTCGGCGAGTTCACCAACTATCGACAGATCTGCCGGCAGATGGTCGCCCGCTTCGGGGCCACTACCGAACCGCAAGTCGCCGAACGAATGATAAAGGACTGCCTCATCCTCCCTTCCGCCGGAGTCGGCCCCACGATCATGGCACGATGGGTGGAGCTGGTTGAGCAAACGGCCCGGCAGTACGAGGCCCATGGGTGGCTCGAACTGGCGGCGGGGCTGGCGGCTTATCGGCAAGGCCAGCATGAGAGCGCCATTCGGTGGAGTCGGAAGGCGTTGCAGTCCGACCATCAAGTGCGCAGTGTCGAAGCTTCCATGGTGCTGGCAATGGCGCTCCGGCAATCGAATCAAACCGCCGAAGCGCGCCAGGAGCTGGCCCGTGGTGTCGAATATGCGCGCCAGCACATGCCGCGTCTTGAAAACGGCGACCTCGGCGGCAGTTGGATCGACTGGATCATCGCGCAGGCGCTCATGCGGGAGGCCAAGACGCTGATCGAACAACCAGCGTCTCCATGAGACGTCGGCGCTCACTGCGTCCCGGGAGTTGTCCTCTTGGTCGTTGAGTCAAAGTCAGGGACGGAGTGGTCCGCATTTCGCGAAGCGAAAGTTCTCTCTGGGGAAACTGATGGCGGGGCTTGGGAAGCCCATCCGTCCCTACCCAACAGGTTCATGGGAGGGCTGCTTCTACGGCAATCTGTTTGTAGCGGTCGATGGCTTCCCAAAACGTCCGGCGCGCCTCCTCGCGCTCCGGCGCGGCTATGCTTTGGCCGCGGGAACGCCAGAGCTGTTCGATGCATCCGATGCACCAGAGCGCGCTCTGCCGGGAAGCCCGGATGGGCCGGCCTCCCACCAGGACGTTGACCGGGTTCGTGTGGAACTGCGGGAAATGCCGCAGCGCAATCCAACTGCTGCGCTCGATCGTCACGGAGAACTCCAAATCGTGCACCCGATCGTCCGCGGGAACTTGCCGTGACGCCACCGCGCGGCCGTTCACGACAAGTTCAACCAGACGTTGTTTCTCGGCGAAGGAAGGATTCCCGGACCGATTCACCGGCTCGTGCAGGTTCACGGTGTCTCCCACCAACCTCATCCCGCCCGCAGGCCGCGCCGCGCCATAAGCGACTTCCAACGGCGTTTCCGAACTGAAAGCCACTTTGGCGGTGATTTTGACGGCGCCAGGTTGAGCAAGCGCCAGGGCCTCTCCAGGCGTCCGGCCGTTGACGCGGAATTCCAGCGCGTGCGCGTAACCGTCCGAGACATACGAGCGGCCTTCGGCGACTCCCTTGCACCATTCCGCGAAATCCACGCGCGCAATCTTCCCGAGCTGAACATAAACCCGCCCCTGTCCCACTCGGGTGCCGCTCATGCAAGGAAAGTCCGTTTCGCCGCTCACCTTCAAGGGGAAGCCGCAATTGAGCAGATGATACCAGCAGTTCCATTCCAAAAGCCGCGCCGTGTCCATGGCGCTGATGAAGTCGCACAAGCCTTTCGCGGTGGTCACGAAGATTTCCTGCGCGCCCACGCTGTTCAACTCCGGAATCGCCAGGTTGGGCAAACCATCCGCGGCGCGGTCCACGCTTTGGACTAATTCTGCTTCCGAAAGATGGCCGTCCCGGTTGGCATCGGTGCTTTCGAAATCTTCGGGCAGCAAACCCTGCTGCGCTTCTTCGGCGTGGAGGCGTCCGTTCTTGTCGGAGTCGAGTTGGGCGAGAAGGCGTTTGGCGGCGGCCACCGGATTGACTTGGAGGCCGCTGCCCGAATGCGCGTAGCCCGTGCAAGCGCCTTGCGCCTTGGCCCAGCGCAGCACGGGCGTGGTCCAGGTTGGCCAGCCCTGGCTGCCGTTCGCTCCCGGATAAATCTGCTCCTTGAGATTCAACAAGCAAACGTGGCCGAGCGCTTGCGAGCCAAAGCCGCTCACTTCGATGTCGTACTTGAGCACGGTCAATGGCTCGCTCAACTGGTTCGCGGTCGGTTCGAAGAATTGCTTCTGAAAATCGAACGAAGGCCCCCAGGTCAAAAGGCAGCCGACATTCAAACCCTCGCCCTTCACTTGCAGGAACATGTCTTTCGCGAGCACGCCTTCGGACGGCGACGTGTAATGCGCGCAGCCCGCGGCGTGGATGTGATGATCGCCCGCGAAGAACCCATATTCCATGGGATTGACCCACCGCTCCAGGCGCGCGGCCAGTGCCGCGGGGCCTTCGCGCGGGATCACCACCGTCCGTTGAAGCCAGCGATATTCCGGGCCGCGTCCGTAATACATGACGAACTCCCCCGGCGGGAGCAACACCGAGTCGCCGTCCTGCCGGTAGATTTGTTTTTGGAAAAAGAAGTCCGGGGCGAGGCGTTTGGCCTGCGGAGGATAAACATGGCCGGAGCGGTCCAGGAACATGAGGCGGGCCGTTGTGGGCTTCCCGTCGAAATCGCGGATGGACATCTTCACCGGAATCGCCGGCCGGATGTTGAACAACACCGGAACTTCCGCGCGAAAACCCAGGTCTTGCGTGCCTTGCCCGGCGTCAAAACCAATCGTGGCTTCGCGCATTCCCGCTTCGTGGCTGTAGAGCAACGCGAGGGCATACTCGACCTTCAGTCCGCTCAGATTCGGCGTCATCGGCGGGCCTCCGAACATTTCCACCTGCAAAAAGCGATCGGCGCGGCCGGCTAGATTCTCATTTTCGCGGAGTTGCTCCTGCTTTTGCCGCTGCATGCTCAGTTTGGCTACGCCGGCATAGACCGGGCCGGATTGCGGGCTGGAGATTCTGAGCGGATGAGTGGAGGTGCTTTCGTTGAGGACTTTGACCAGCACGGGCGTGTATCCCATCTGCTGCAATCGCGCCGACGCCGGGCCTCGTGAAACTTTCACGCGCACTTCCGGATTCAAAGTCACGACGAACAGCACGTGCGGATCGAGCAGTTCCTGAATCCGCCGCCCATCGCGGGATGGTAGCGCGGGTTCAAGCGCCTTCCTCGTTTCGGCGGCCAGCGGGGCGCCCAGAAAATCCAGCGCCTGCGTCAGCCGTTCCACGTTCGCCGCCAGCGGCTGGCCCTCGACTTCGACCGGGTCTAGCGCAGGCGCGGCGCGGGAAGCGTCCGGTAGCGCGAGAAACACAATGGCACTAAGCAGCCAGATCACACCGCGCTTCCTCGGTCTTCGTGTTGTTCTTCCCATGTTCAAGTGTTCAAGTGTATCCCCCTCAGCTAACGACGGTGGGGCGACGCTCCTGCGGAGCCTTTCTTCGATGGCATTGGCTCGGCGGGAGTCCTCGCCCCAACTTCAACTGAGGGCATACGTTCAAGTGCCGGACTTTGTTTAGCAACGCCGGTTGATTTTGCGAGACTCAATTCGGAGGCTCCCGGCTCATTCGTCCTTGGGAAGACCCATCTGGCTGATCGCCACGAGGGACATACCAAGTTCCGACAAGGTGCGAAGCTCATCCGTCTGGCACGTCTTCTTGCATCGGACGCATTGGTCTGTCAGTTCGGGCATCATACTTTCACCCAACCCGCCCACCCAGCCAGGGCCTTCATGGAACCGAGAACTTGTAGATGCACTGTCCGCGTCAGCCGCGTCAGAGTGTCAGTTTACTTTTGAGATCATTGCGATATTCTCTCGCCGGCATGAACCGCGTTGCCTTGATCACCGGAGCCTCTCGCGGCATTGGGCGCGGCGTCGCGCTGGACCTCGCGCGGATCGGATTCGATCTGGTGGTCAACTACGCGGGAAACAAAGACGCCGCGGACAAGACCGTGGCCGGTTGCCTGGAGGCCGCGCGTGCGAGCGGACACCCGATTCGTGCGGAGTCCTGCCAGGCGGATGTCGGTCAAGCTCCAGACCGCCGCCGCCTTCTGGAGTTCACCAAAGAGAGGTTTGGCCGGCTCGATTTGCTCGTGAACAATGCCGGCATCACTTCGATCGGGCGGGCGGATATTCTGGAGGCGACGGAAGAGAATTTTGATCGCCTCATGGCCATCAACCTGAAAGGCCCCTATTTCCTCACGCAGCAAGCGGCCCGATGGATGATCGAGCAAGTCCAGGCGGAGAGATCAACCGTCCAACCCGCCGATCCCGCCGTCCCGCCGCCGGATTACCGGCCGCAGATCATCACGATTTCATCCATCAGCGCTTACACCGTCTCCACCAATCGGGGCGATTACTGCCTGGCCAAAGCCGCGCTCGGCATGCTGACCAAGCTTTACGCGGTGCGCCTGGCGGAGCACGGCATCAACGTGTTTGAGATTTCTCCGGGCATAATCGCGTCCGACATGACGGCGGGTGTGAGGGAGAAATACGACAAACTGATTGCCGACGGATTGACGCCTATCCGGCGCTGGGGCGTGCCCGAGGACGTCGGACGAGCCGTTGCCGCCATCGCCCAGGACTCCTTCCCCTTCAGCACGGGCGAAGTCATCAACGTGGATGGCGGATTTCATCTGAGGAGACTTTAGGGGACTCCAGGACTCGGGGAGAATCGCCTTGCTCAGTGCAGTTTGCTGGGCCTATCTTGAAGTTATATGCCGGCACAAGTTCACACCGTTCGCACCTGGCCTAAGCCCGGCGAAGTCTTCTATCCGGAAAGCGATGGAAAACCCATGGCGGAGAACACCGAGCAGTTCAATTGGATCGTGCTGTTGGTAGAAAACCTCAAAGCGCTCTTCGCGGATGACCCCAATGTGTTCGTCGCCGGCGATTTGCTTTGGTACCCCGTCCAGGGCCGCGTGGACATCTCGATTGCGCCGGACGCGATGGTTGCCTTTGGCCGGCCCATGGGGTTCCGCGGAAGCTACAAACAGTGGGAGGAAGGCGGGGTTGCCCCGCAGGTTGTCTTTGAGGTGCTTTCCCCGAACAACACCGCCCTGGAGATGCTGGATAAATTCAACGCCTACACTCGATACGGAGTCGAGGAGTATTACCTCTATGATCCGGACAAGAAGGAATTTCGCGCCTGGCTGCGGCGTGGTGATCGGTTGGAGCCGCTGGCGAACGTGGAAGGATTCCAAAGTCCACGCCTCAAAGTCCGGTTCTGGCTCACGGCGGACGGGTTGAAGGTGGAGAGGCCTGATGGCACGGCGTTCCAAACGCACCTTGAACTGCTCCGGCGTTCAACCGAGGAACGGCAGCGGGCCGACCAGGAACGCCGACGGGCCGAGCAAGAACATCTGCGCGCCGAGCAGGAGCGTCTGCGCGCCGAGCGATTGGCCGAGAAACTCCGCCGCCTGGGCGTCAACCCGGAGGAAACCTGATTCTGCGTTGGCCCGGAACATGTGGACGCACTCAGCCGTGACAGGACCGGAAACGTAAAGCGTAAAACCTAAAACGTAAAACGTAAGCCGAGCGTTACGCCCTTTACGTTTTACGTTTCACGTTTTAGAAACCATGTCGCTCCACATCGATCTCACTCTGACTCCCCAAAAACTCGTTCGCGCCAGCGAGCGCCTTTTCGAGCTGTCGGCAGCGAAAATCCTTAGCCTGGAGCGAACCTGGAACCCCGCCCGAGGAACCCCGGTCTTCACGGTCAAAGGAAAATACACCACGCGCGGTTGGACCGAATGGACGCGGGGATTTCAGTTCGGCTCCGCCCTGCTGCAATTCGACGCCACGGGGGAGAAACGGTTCCTGGAAATCGGCCGCTCGAAAACCGTCCAACTGATGGCGACGCACGTTTCGCACGTCGGCGTGCACGATCACGGCTTCAACAACGTTTCGACCTACGGCAATCTGCTGCGGTTGATGCGCGAAGGGAAAATCCCGTTCAACGACCGCGAAAAGGACTTCTGCGAGCTGGCGCTCAAAGTTTCCGGGGCCGTGCAAGCGGCGCGGTGGTCCACGACGGTGGAGGGCGGCGGCTACATCTATTCGTTCAACGGCCCGCACTCGTTGTTCATCGACACAATGCGTTCGCTTCGTTCCCTGGCGGCCGCTCATCAGCTCGGCCATGTCCTGATGGGCGAGCGCGACCGAAAGATCTCCCTGCTGGAACGTTTGGTCGAGCACGCGGCTACCACCGCGAAATACAACGTCTATTACGGCGAAGGCCGGGACGCCTATGACGTGCGCGGTCGGACAGCGCACGAGAGCATCTTCAACACGAACGACGGCAGCTACCGCTGCCCCAGTTCGCAGCAAGGCTATTCGCCGTTCAGCACCTGGACGCGGGGATTGGCCTGGGCGGTCCTGGGTTTCGCCGAACAACTGGAGTTCTTCGAATCGGTGACGGACGAAGACCTCGACGAGGCGACCCGCCACGACTCCGTGCCCCGGGAATACAACCTGTTTTTGGAATCAATGCACAAGGCCGCGCTCGCAACCGCGGACTTTTACCTCGCGAACGCTTGTGCGGATGGCGTCCCGATGTGGGATACCGGGGCGCCGAATCTCCATCGCCTGGGAAATTACCTCGGCCAAGCATCCGATCCATTCAATCCTTGGGAGCCAGTGGATAGTTCCGCCGCCGCCATTGCGGCGCAAGGTCTCCTCCGGCTTGGCAAATATCTGATGGGAAAAGGCAAGAAGAAGTCCGGCGCCCGCTATCGGCAGGCGGGGTTGACCGTGGCGAAGACGCTCTTGGGCGAACCGTACCTTTCGGCCGACCCGCGTCACCAGGGCCTCCTGTTGCACTCGGTCTATCACCGGCCCAATGGCTGGGATTATGTCGCGCGCGGCCAGAAAGTCCCCAACGGCGAGAGCTCGATGTGGGGCGATTACCACATTCGAGAACTGGCGCTGCTGCTGTTGCGTGAGGCGCGGGGCGAGCCTTACGTGGCGTTCTTCGATTCCACCTCGCCCCGGCCCTCTCCCGTTTTTTCAAAGCACCGAGCCGGCGGTTGAGTTCACCCCATCTCGAACGCGCCGCGACCGTTCTTTCTGAGATAGCTCACGAGGAATCTTAGAGCGTGTCCGAAAATTGCGCGGGGTCCTGCGGCGAGGGATTTTGGCTGTGGCCAAGGCGGCGAGGTCCGAGCATCCCCAACGCGGGCTGTAAGGACCGAGCCAACGCAGGCCACGGACAAAAGACCCGCCGCCCGGAGGGTTTTCGCGCCAAAGGCCGCCTGGCTT
>Ga0194119_10007067_pt1 | contig 15982 bp, 8 predicted proteins | sample TA2MahC100mmetaG_FD_148620 | JGI IMG/M metagenome (GOLD analysis project Ga0194119, IMG submission 148620) | Freshwater microbial communities from Lake Tanganyika, Tanzania - TA2015018 Mahale Deep Cast 100m | ecosystem: Environmental > Aquatic > Freshwater > Lake | place: Tanzania: Lake... | reverse complement strand
AAAGTTGTTTAATGAAGTATTCACCAAGTCTTAGAGGACTTGGACTATGTGGATTCAGATCAGAAGATCAAGAATCAGTATGATTGTAAGTATTTATCCCTTCTTCCATGCTTCACCCTCTGCCTTTCTTCTACGAGCAAGACCTGCCTCTACATTAGAACCAGGATTGCGGTAGAGATAAAGCGCATCGGGCACCAGATCCCATTCTTTATTTTTCAGGCGTTTAGTAATAGTATTAAAGTTAGAGCCCCCGTAGAAACCAGCACCAAGATTATAAGCAAAGCTGAGAAGAGCTCCTCTTTTTCCATCTGACATTTCACTCCAGTGTGGGACCTTACGAAGTGCAGGAAGAAACTCATTCTTGCACTGCTCAATAAGAAGTGCATCCGCTTCTGCCTGTGTTAGTGTATCACCCATTTTAAAGTGTGATCCATCCTTCTTACGAGTGGAACCCCAACCAATAGTGATTGGGAGATTACCTGTGAGAGGGTCGGGATATGCCTTGAGATGGCATCCCTCAAACTCTTTAATCAATTTGATGCCCATCATTGGGACATCACCACCTGTTACAGGAGCTGCAGCAGCAGGTGCTGGTGCAGCACTAGTCTTTTTTCCTCTAAAAGTCTCCGCCCATTCTACATTATCCTCAAGATATTGTACGGGTAGATTGTCCTCTAACCACTGAACTGCTTTGACGTGGTTAGGATTTCTTTCATCATAGAACTGAAAGAAATTATGCAGATCGATACGTGCCATTGTTTGTTCTCCTATCAGTCGAAAATTCTGCCCCAACCATCGCTGCCACCTGGGCACCAACGATGCTTAAGAACTGCTTTGGTGTAAACGGTCTTCTTACCATTCGTTACGGGACCAGTATAGTTATCATTGAGAGAACCATATGGGTCATTCACAAAATATCCTTTGCCATCTGGAGTCTTGCCGATTACAACACACATATGCCCACCAGTAGGTGAAGAAAGAGAACCCCTGTGAAGGATACCAATAACAACAGGTTTCCCAGCATCAAGACTTTTATCAATATCAGCAAAAGAAAGATTGTAACTAAAGTGTGACTTAATTCCATAACCTGCCAGAACTTTTGTCTGTACCGCATGGTCAGTCGTATCGCCAATCGCAAATACTTTCTTGACATACTCATCATCGCCTTTGATGCTTCCTGGCTTGAGGAAAGCAAGACACATTGCACATGACGAACTATTGCAAGTTCTTTGTGCATCCCTGTAGTTATCTACTTGATTGAAGTATGGAACTGCAAGAACTTCTGGTGTTGGTGGTTTCGTTCGGAAAATACCAATCCAGTCAGCCTCTGCATCATCTAGGAATTTTTCTGGAAGTTTATCTTCCAACCACTGAACGGCAGCAACATGATTTGCGTTCTTCTCATCATAAAATTTAAAAAAGTTATGAAGATCTAAAGTCATAGTACTATTTTTCGCAACACTTTGCTATTTAGTCAAAGAAGAACATTTGCCATAGCCTTGAATTTTCTTTTACTGTTCCAAAATATTGAGATGCAGAATGAATAGAACTGGCATCAAAAATTACTAGTCTATTATATACATTTCCAATAACGTCCACTGATTCAAACGGTGTTCCATCTAAATGACAGTCTCCAGGAACATCTTTCCACGAAGCGTCCCACCCTTCCTCATTATAATTTCTAGCTTTAGTTTTTTTATGTGCATGTAAAGTAGTTCCAGATTGATAAGGAGCATCTGGAGTCAAATATAAAACTCCTCCCCATTTCTGTTGATCACAATGATATACTAATGGTTGACCGGACCAACAATATTGAAATCTACCATTCATTCCATGTTCTTCCCACTTTACAATAGGTCTTCCCATAATTTGTTCAAATCTTTCTTTAAGTCCAGGAAATAAAAATTGATCATGAGTTCTGTTGCCAAGATACCCTCTACCTAAACCTCCAATATGATAATCTTGTTTTAAAGCAAACTCTCTAACTTTATCTGGATCTTCATAAAAATTATCAACTATCCATATTGTATTGTTTTGATTTGTATTAATTGTAAAATTATTTGATATAGATGAGGTATTAAACATAAATTGATCACATCTCTTAACCTCATTTTCTTCACTTTCAAAATATTTTATGATGTTTGAATCAACTAATTCTGGATGTACCCACCAATCTTCATAAGGACAATCATCATGAGGAGCGATGTTGGAAACCAATAGTTTATATCCTTTACTTTTTAAATATTCCCTTGATTTTTTTCTACATTCTCTAGTAATATCAACATAATGATCATGTTCATAAGTAATCACACGAAATTTGTAGTGATCAAATGGAATTTTCAATAAAATTTCATATGTATTAGGTGCTGGTTCTACATCAAGTTGAAGATAATCAATAATATTTGAATCATAATGTTCATTTAAAAAATTTTTATAACTAAAATTTAATGCATCTGCACATAAAACACTATTAGATCTAAAAGTATTATGTGTATTTACTAAGTTTTGATTCCATTCAATACCAAATCCCCTCCACCCAAATTGTTTTTCTAACAAATAAGTGTTGTTACAATGAAAAGCATCACCAGAGCCAACTTCCAAATATGTCCCATTTGACTTTCCATTAGTAATAGACAAAACAAATATATCTTGAAAACATTGAGAGTAATTTTTTTCTATAGATTCCACTCCAGGAAATTTATATCTGAGTTTTGAAAGATCTGCACTAGTATATGGTTTTATTGCGATTTCAACAGGACCAGAACCTAAGGATACTATTCTTTCTTGAATTTTTTGTTTATGCCAATCATCGATATCATCCCAATAATTTTTAAATAATTCTCTATACGACTTCCTACACTGTTGACCTTTACCCCAATTCCATTCTGATATGGCTCTTTCATAAATTAACCCCCATTTTCCAGGATATCTTATTTTTGATTCAAATTGTGGAACGGTAAAGTCACAAATGTCTAATGCTTGTTGGCAAAGTGTATATGAATCTTGATATTGATTATGCCAATTTTGAAAGTTAGCTAGTTTATAATAAGCTTCCGGTCTTGATGGAATAATTGACATAGCATGTTTATACATGCAACGAACATGTTCGAATCTATTCCCTTGCATATCAAAACATTCTCCAATATGAATTAAAGATTCATATGCAAGATTCAAATTATTACCAGATCTATCAGCACACCTCAAAAAGAAAGAGATTGCAGCTGCAGTTTGCCCAAGTTCTTTATATTTTAAAGCCAGGTTAAAATTATTTTCAGGGTTTTCTGGGTTTACTATGTATTGATGCAAAAGATGGTCAATCATTTATAAACTCCTCTAAAACATTTCCAGGAACTTTTAAAATATACGCACAATTATCTTGAAATCCAAAGGTTATTAAAAAATCATTTTTATATTTTGCCATTCCACAAGCAAATTCTATTTTTGCACACATAAAATCAAAAACTTTAGATCTCTTTATAACGTTCCACTTACGATCCCAATACACAAATTGATGCCTATAAGTTGCATTCTTTCTACCAGCCTCACTTGTATAAAGATAAGTAACGTGGTGTAGTGACAAGTATCCTTTTTTATATGGTATTACTTGAGAACCTCCCCGAAGATCGTGTTCTAAAGAAAGATCTTGTTTCCCTAAAAAAACTGTAGAGCAAGTTTTTTCTATTGGATCAAATTTAACAATTTCAACCGGATTAGACCACTTCAAATAATGATAGGGCTGATCTAAAATGGGAACCCAATTTTTTTCACAATATGAAGTATCTGGATGTGGTGCTGGAATTCTGTTTCTGGATATTTCCACAACTTCTGTGGAAGGATAGTGTAATTCCGAAAGTTCCATTCTTCCGGTTCCCAATGTATCAATATCTCTTCGAACACCAGAAATATAATACTTATTGTCCCACTTTACAAGTCTAGCATCTTCAAGTCCAACAAATTGCCAAAGAGGAGTTTTGTCAAATCTTGAAGTATCTACTTTAAAAACATTTTCTATAGAAAGATTTTCATTTAATTCACAAATGTAATTGCTGGTAGTAAGAGTTATATCATTTTCTGGATTTAAATATAAAAGAGGGCCCCACATATGTTCATAATTATTAAGTTCAGAATGATATAAAGTATATTGACAATGCCTTAAATTTACTACTATTTTTCCATCTTCAACAAAAACTGAGGGATTAAATAGTCCAGTTCCCAATGTAAGTTCTGGAGATATTAAAAGGGGTTTAAGTTTTCCAGATCTTTCTAGGCAATGTTTTGCAAAATTATTCATATTAAACCAAGACATAATGATATTATATCACATCTATAATCTATGACAAAGTATAATTTTAATTTTATCCCTGAGATTCAGTCCAAGAAAATCTTGCCCTTACGTCAGCATTGCTTGAAACTTGAATAGTTGGTTGTGCAAAAATTGTGAGAATGTCTGGACCATCTGGATACGGTCTTGCACCACCAAGAATAGAGTTACCAAGTTCTCTAATAAACTCAATTTCTTTATCAGTAACAGCAAATCTACCCGATCCCTCTTCTGCGAAGAATGAGAACACTGGGTCTCCTCCAGAAACTGCAACAGATGTTAAACCACCTTGAGAAAAATCTACATATTGAGCCAAAGAACCATTACCCACAGTTTGCCAATTATTTGGATTTTCAAAAGCGGTAGAACTTGAATTAATCTTCATAGTAATTAAATATCCGGTTCCTCTAGTATAAAGTCCAACTCTCTTAAGAGTAAGAGCGGATCTATTAATCAAAGATCTTACACCAAAATCTCTTGGGATACCATAATCTGCACTTGGAGATAATCTAATTGCAACCAAGGGTTTTTCTGCAATAGTATTGTTAAAGTTTACGTTAGCACGACTTGCTGCAGTAAATAAGTATGATTTATCTTCATCAAATCTACCATCCATAATACAGGAAACGCCCCAGTGAGAAAGTGATGGTGAACAATTTTGATTTATAGAGAATACAGTATCGTCTTTAGAAGCATTTATTTGCAAAAGAGATCCGTAAAGATTTCTTGAAGTAATTGTTATTCTTCTATTATTAAAAACGGTGACATTTCCAGAAGAAATTAATGGATAGTATGAAGATACAGTAAAAGTTGTAGCGGTAACACCTGTTATAGTATAAGTATCTGTTACTGAATTCCCAGTTGTAAATGTTAAGTTAACTGTTTGTCCAACTACAATATTTTGGTTAGATCCCACACCTGATATTGTAATAGTATTACCAGTTTGTGAATATGTTCCCGAATGGTTAATTTTAGAATATAACATATATTCATTATTTACCATGAGAGTTCCAGATTCTGGAAATAAGGATACATCATCGACTGAAATAACAAATGGCGGTGAAGATGTTGTTACAATAGACCTTCTTATATTTCCAGTAGGACTAGCTGCATTTTTTACTGGGGTATTTAATCTTATTTGGAATTGTGTGTTTGAAAAACTTGATGCGAGAACTTCATATAAACCATCAGATAACGTTGCAGAGAAATCAATTAATACAGTATCTCCTATTTGTAAACCGTGTCCCGCAGCCACAGTAATGGTAACAATATCACTATTTGCATTTACAGAAGAAGTAAATGCTGTTAATGTTTCTAAGACATCAGTTAGTTTTCCTCTATTTGATCTATTTTGAATTTCAAATCTACCAGGTAAGTTACCTGATCTCATGTAAGCTTCAGTGTTTGTATTATTATTTGGAATTTCGTGGAAATAAGTAACCGCACCAGAGGCGGTTCTTATACCAAAACGTATTTTACCAGCACCGTACCAAGAATAATCGATGAATATCATTTGCATTCTATTCAAATCTACCGCATAACCAGATGGTCCACTTCCATCCAATTGATCCAAGTTAAAATCTTTTTGTCGTATTCTAAGTTCTTGAGTTTTTAAAATTTTAACATTTGTGGCAGAATTAGCTGGTCTATATTTTGGTGATACTGATAGTTTCGTATCACTAGAAACATTATTTACTATAAAAGATAAACCATTAATAACAATATAATCTCCCTGTGATAATGTTGATAAAAATTTGGTTTTTGTCCCAAATACAAAGTTAGAACCAGTAAGTATTGTTGCAGTTCCTGGCAATTGTTGAGTAGAATTTCTTCTAACCATGAAAAGTTCTTTTCCATTAAACTCGAAGAACATTCCATTTTGTTCATCGAAGAGTCCAGATCTTACTGTTGCATCATTCCATCCCAAAACTTCAACTCTTCTAAGTCCACCTGGAGCTAAATCTGATGGAACAGAAGCTGTATTAATCCTACAGGTGAATTTTTTTCTGCTCAATATTGTTTGGACGGTCGTAGTTGCATTGTAAATATTCGATCCAGTCGTAACTGTAAATCCAGCCAATCTAATTGCAGGGCCTCCAACAGATGGGGGAGTTGCAAATCCATGTTCTAGTTCTGTTTCAATAGTTAATGTTAAGAAACCATTACCCGTAACTGTACTGGTATCTATATCGATACTATTAATATCATAAGCAGGTCTAAATAATATACCAGATGAAAATTGTACTCCTTTACCAGATTGATATCTAAAATATTTTCTAGTTTGGCGTATAAATTGGGCATTTGGTGAAGTATTTCCAACATTAATTGAAACTCCACCATCAGCAGCTCTATGAGTTGGAGAACTATCTGCTTTTGCTAACACTGTGGTAGATCCGCCGCTAAGCGTATTATTATTATTAAATAAAGATCCAGATCTTGTTTCATACTCTACTACTGTTGCACTTAAAATTCTATCTACAGTAAATGATCCTGTCCAAAGTGCGGTAGGAGCAGTAGAATCAACTACATAAATTGGAGATTTAAAAAATAATCCATGGGGAGCTGAGAAAGTAATTCTTGCTCGGGTAGTTCCACTTACGTTTGTAATGTTTGTTATTGGAATGTTTGTATTATTATAAAATCCACCAGTATAAGCTGCAGTATATGGTGTTTTATAGTTTTTAAACATTGTAACATTTCCACCAGTTGTTGCGGAAGTCGTAGATGTTACTGTAAATTGGTTAGAAGTTGGTAATGGAAATTCTGCAACTTCAAAAGTTCCATCAGTTGCTGCTCCACTAGTAAAATCTAAGAAGACTTTATCTCCAATTACATATCCATGACCGTTAAATGTAACTGTGATTGTAGTTCCACTTTGAGAATAAGTACCGGTTTTTGATTCGATTGCAATTTCTGGATCTGATGTCTTTGGCAAAAATCGTAAAGTACTGGCATTCGTAACTTCAGCAACAAGATATGCACCATCAATACTACTTGCAGCAGATTCTCTGATTGCAAGAGGGCTTCCTACAGTTCTTCCATGAGCAATTGTGAAGTTAGCTTCAATCGCATATTGAGCACCGCCAGCTGAACCACTAATAAATGTCCAGTTTGGATTTGTATTGAAGTTTCCTTCAATACCATGTCTAATCAATGACACCCAAACTGCACCAGTAGATGCACCCATTTGTTCGTTATTACCATCAGTGGTAAATGCTCTATGACAAACAATAATTAAAGAGGGTTGTGATTGTGGAAATAATAAATCTACTTGGTGATGGATATTGGTATTATCAAAGAATACATTTCCACCATGATATCTAATTCTGAAGGTAGTACCAAAAGTTGCATCATTATATGTTTCAGTACCAACAAACTTTAAATTATTATCTGTACTACTATTATTTACAGATACAAAGTGTAATGTCGGTGTAGATGGATTTGTATTGCTTCCAGCAAATCCGGATGAACTGGTAGTCCCAAAACCAAACCAACCATTAGCATTAATGTGTCCGAAGGTATAGTTTGTTCCTAAAAAATTAACTGCCCATGGAAAATTAATCACTATGGAAGCTTCATCCGTGCCATTTGTTTGGCCAAAACTGCCAAATAAAGTAGTTAGTCCAGTAGATCCTCTATTTACTGGAGCACTTGCAAGTGTTTGGAATGTTCCCGCTCCGGTGCCTCCAGAAGATAGAGAAACTGGTCTAAGGTAGACTATTTGTTCAGCAGTAAATGCTGGTTCATTAGCAGCAACAAAGACAGATGGTAAATTATTTACAAGTCCAACAGATTCCCATTTTGTAGCTTGTAAACTGTATTCAAAGTCAGTATCCATCAACGCTTGTGGAGTGGACACTCTGAACTTTTCTACAGGATCTTGATAGGTCAATGCGGGCATCATTGACACAGAATCATCATCATAGAAAATTTGCAACTCATCAGTTGCAGACATTCCAACTGTACTGAATTCTAAAGTAAGTGTTGTTTCATTAAGTAACGTATTATAATTTGCGGTTGCATTGCGAGAAGAATCAGCAAAATTATAGATTATTGAACCTACGGTGGTGTTTGTAATTAATAATAATCTTCTAATAGGTATTTTTCCGGGAACTGTTACTGTACCTACGTTAGCTGCACCAGGATTAAATACGTAATTATAAATTAATTTTTTTGCCATTCTTCAGTACCTATCTTGTTACTATTTATTATAAAGAATATTAACTTAACCCAATTGCATATGCTATCGCTGTTGCATCTGTAACTCCGCCGCCGCCTCCGCCAGTCCCTGCAGTCCCCTGAGTACCAGTAGATCCTTGAGTGCCAGCTCCAGTAGTTCCTTGGAAACCAAAAAATCCTTGAGTACCAGTAGATCCTTGAGTACCAGTAGATCCTTGAGTGCCAGCTCCAGTTGTACCTTGAGTACCAGCGGAACCCTGTATTCCAGTACCAGATGCACCTTGAGTGCCAGCTCCAGTTGTACCTTGAGTACCAAAAGTTCCCTGAGTTCCAGTAGTTCCTTGACGACCTTGAGTTCCTTGAGTTCCTTGAGAACCTGTAGCACCTTGAGTACCAAAAGTTCCCTGAGTTCCAGTAGTTCCTTGAGTTCCGGTAGTTCCTTGAGTGCCTTGTTCTCCTTTATCGCCTGTTCTTGCAAAAGTGATTAAGATATCGGTATCACTGAAAGTTGTTACACTACCAGAAACATAAGAACAGGTAACTTCATAATATGAAGTTTGATCCACCAGTGCAGAAATAGTAAAAAGAACAAAATTATTTGGATTTAATTTATTTGATACTCTGAAATGTCCTTTAATAGTAGATGTAGAATCATCAATAGTTTGTAAGAAATTATCCAAATTTATAGAAGCATCATTCGTGTCACCAATGTATAGTCTATTGGCAGTAGTTATATTTGATGTATTAAATTTTAATGTTCCTGTACCTGGATTAGAGTTTGTAGTATTGTTTGAAAAAGTATAATCAAATGTTGCTCCACCAAAATTACCTGTGGATCCTTGAGTACCAAAAGTTCCTTGAGTACCAGTAGTTCCTTGAGTGCCAGTAGTTCCTTGAGTACCAGTAGTTCCTTGGAAACCCAAAGTTCCCTGAGTACCAAAAGTTCCTTGAGTACCAGTAGTTCCTTGAGTTCCAGTAGTTCCTTGGAAACCCAGAGTTCCCTGAGTACCAAAAGTTCCTTGAGTGCCAGTAGCTCCTTGAGTTCCGGTAGTTCCTTGAGTTCCAGTAGTTCCTTGGAAACCTAGAGTTCCTTGAGTACCAAAAGTTCCTTGAGTACCAGTAGCTCCTTGAGTTCCAGTAATTCCTTGAGTACCAGTAGTTCCTTGGAAACCCAGAGTTCCCTGAGTACCAAAAGTTCCTTGAGTACCAGTAGTTCCTTGAGCACCACGATCACCTACTCTGCTAAATGATACAATCAAATTTTGGCCATTTGGAAACCCCCCTACAGTTGATAATACTGTTGATACTGAAACTTGAAAATATGTACCACTGTTTACAAATGCAGATAATGCTTCATATTCTGCAAATTGTGCGGGATTTAATGCATTTGTAATCCTTACATAAAATGTAGTAAACGAAGTTGAATTATCATAATTAGATAATACACTAGATAAATTGATAGCATCGGAACTAGTAGTACTAATTAGAAATTGACTTACTGCAGCAATATTTGCATTGTTAACTCTAACATTTCCACTTCCAGGATCACCAGATGTTCCTGTAGCGAAATTATATCTATGTTCTAAAGGTCCTAATTGTAATATTCCCTGAGTTCCTTGGATACCTTGATCACCTGTCGTACCTTGAAGTGGAGGCCTCCAAACAGCCCTACCATCTTGGCCAATTGCCAATATAGAGTTAGCTACACCTACATTACCTGTGGAGTCATAGATTACAGAATCTAATCTTTGCGGTTTTCTTCCAATATACCCCATTTTTAGTTACCTCAGGTTTGTTCTAAAATACTTACAATTACATCCACACTAGATGCGGTGTTTGCAGTAATTTGTATTTTATCTCCTGTTTCTAAAATTATCTTATTCCCTGCATTAAAATCATATAATGTGCCAGTTGGTATTTCGATTTCTTTTACAATAAAAACATCGTCTGCAGCTGATGCTTTATTAATAAAAACATCTGCTGTAACAGTAGCTGCGGTTCTATTAGATATGCAGAATCCAATTACTACAGAAGTTGTTGCAGCTGGAACGGTATAAACATCTTGTTGAGATGTTCCTATCGATGCTTTTGTAAAACTTTTAAAAGTATTTGCCATTTACCTATCCTAGTGCGATTGCGAGTGCTAGTGCTTCATCAACAGCGGACTGAACAACACTTACTCCATTTACCTTAACTGCTGTCGAACTATTTATATCACCAACAACATCCAAAGGATATGAAGGAGTTGTTTGATTGACACCAACTCTATTAGTCGTAGGATTGACTTTTAAAACATTTGTATCAACGGAAAGTTCGCCAGTTACATTTAAAGTAGTAGCAGTAATTGCACCAGCACTGAAGTTACCAGAACCATCACGTCTTACGATTGTGTTTGCAGTATTAGCTGTCGCTGTTGAATATCCTTCAAGGAATGAGACATTAAGATTAGATACTTGAGTTGTTGATACAACCGATAAAGGAGCAGTACCTGTCGCAATTGTTGAGATTAAATTTCCACTAATAGTAATATTTGTTGCAACTAATGTACCAGTAAAAGATGGTGATGCTGAGAAAACAAGAGCTCCTGTACCAGTCTCATCAGTTAAAGCAGCAACTAAGTTTGCTGAAGAAGGAGTTGCGAGGAATGTTGCTACGTTAGCACCAAGTCCAGAAACACCAGTTGAAATAGGTAATCCAGTACAGTTAGTAAGAGTACCAGAAGAAGGAGTACCTAATACTGGAGTTGTTAATGTAGGTGATGTAAGAGTCTTATTGGTTAATGTTTGAGTTCCAGCAAGTGTCACAACGGTGCTATCAATAGAAATTGTAACTGCACCAGAACCATCATAAGATGAACCAGAAAGGCCAGTACTGATTGTTAATGCATTAAGGTTAGTACCAAGAGAAACTCCAGAAATGGTGGAGTTTGCTAAGTTTGCATTAGTAATACCGGCAGAACCACTTAAGTTAGTGTTGGTTAAACCAGTGATGGTATTAGAACCAGCAGCAATTGACTTATTAGATAAAGTGAGAGTATTGGTTGCAGTAACAATAGTAACACCTTCGATAGTTACAGTGCCAGCGGCACTTCTAGCTATTGTTGTATCACTCGCGTTTCCAAGTTCAAGAGTTCCACTAAGGGTTGTATTACCGGTGACCCCTAAGGTTCCAGAAACATTCAGCGATGTTAGTGATCCGACAGAAGTCAGTGAAGAGTTTACGACTCCACTTCCAAGTGTTGTTGAACTTAATACATCAGTGCCATTGATTTTATAAGTTTTACCAGAGGCAAGATTAAGATTTTCGCTTGATTTCAGTGCGGTATTCGTGTGATCATATAATAAAGTATTGTCTGGTCCAATTTTAATTCCAGCACCATCAGCAAGTAAATCAGTCGTTGCGGTGGATGCAATACCAACAATAAAATCAGCAAGTTCAATCGTTGCAGAATTGATAATGGTCTGTGTTCCATCTACAAACAGATCACCTTTAATTCTGACGGCACCAGTATTATCACCAACACCTGCAGGATCAATAGTAATCTCAGAAGGTCCACTAATAGTATTAGTGGTAATATTCATTCCAACTCCAGAATTTCCAGTAGAAAGTCTAGTTGTAGCTGTAACTATTCCTGAAGATATAATAACTTCAGTGCCAACATTTAATCGTGTAGTAAATGTACCAATACCACTATAATTAAGGTTAGTGCCAGAAATATTTGCAATTGTACCGATACCACCATAGTTAAGATTAGTACCAGATAAAGTTGTAACTACACCAGTTACAATGTTTCCTGTAGTAAAGTTACCCGTAGTATAAGTTGCATTAGTACCAAAAATATTTGTGATTGTACCGATACCACCATAGTTAAGGTCAGTACCAGATAAAGTTGTAACTACACCAGTTACAATGTTTCCTGTAGTAAAGTTACCCGTAGTATAAGTTGCATTAGTACCAGATAAAGTTGTAACTACACCAGTTACAATGTTTCCTGTAGTAAAGTTACCCGTAGTATAAGTTGCATTAGTACCAGATAAAGTCGTAATCGTTGATAATCCAGAATTTACTTGTCCACTAAAAGTAGTGGCAGTAATTACTCCAGAAACTCTAGCATCACCCTGAACCGATAATCTTGAAGTGGGAATTGTGGATCCAATACCGACGTTTTGTACCTGATCAATACTTACAGCTTCAGAGCCTTCAGTGGTTAATCTGATGGTTCCATCAGATCCATTATCTTGAAGAGAAATAGAAGTATTGCCAAATTGTATAAGCCCAGTTTCAAAAACTGATGCTGTTAAGATGCCACTAATATTTAAATTACCATCAATATTAGTTTCAGAATTTCCAGATGGATTGATATTGATATCACCAGAAGTTGATGTAATTTCATTTCCAGAAATTTGTATATTGCCAACTGTCAAATAAGTTGGGGTTAATGTATTAGTATTAGTTCCGTCCGTAACATTTAAGTCGGAAAGACTATTTAATGTAAAGTTCTGGCCACCAAAGTTTACGGTTCCTGCTTCTTGATTGACATAGAATGCATCACCAACTCTAAAGTCTCCACTCTGATCAATCGACACAAAATAAACATTAGCATTATCAGTTTTAACAACTTCTGCTGCCTGATTGACTAATGATACATCTTGACTAAAATCTTTACCAGATCCAATGTGCCCGAAGTTAAATGCAAATAGTCTTAGTCCAACACCTGGACCACTCGCACTAATACCAGTATTACCAAAGACTACAGCAGATCCAATAGATCTCATTTCAGCACCAAATTGTTGATAGTCTGCCAACGTAATTTTAGTTGCGCTAGCGATTCCTACACCGGAACGAACCCAACGAATATCTTGAGCTGAAATTGAACTATCTGTGAATGAAGTACTACCAGTTATTCCATCAAAATGTAGAAGTAATTTATCATTGCCATCAGAATTAAACTGGGTCGTTAATGGAGTAAAGTTTGCAACATATCTTGATACTCCTTTAGAAATTCTTACCTCATCAATATATCCCTTATAAGAAAAACCTCCATTAGGATCAGCGCCAATAATTAATCCTCTTGTTGGATAATTATTAACATCAGTATAAGTTGATCCGACTTGAGATCCATTAACAAATAATCTGGTTGAAGATCCGGATCTTGTTAAAGCAATATGATTCCAAGCATTAAGATTTACTGTTCCAGCCGGGCCTACTCGATAAGCACCATTATAATAAAAATATATTGATCCGATATTAGTTTGACCAACAATAATTCCGTTAATATCTGATGTGTCAGTCCTAAAATCAAATATTTCTCTAAAAGATGTAAACTCTGTTGGATGTATCCAACACTCTAATGCAAAATCTCCAGTTCCAAACTCAAAGTCGGAATTAGACAATGTTGCAACATAATCTCCAGTACCATCCAATAATAAAGAAGATATTCCAAACTTTTCTTGTGAGGCTGATAATTGAGCGTCTCCATAAGCAGTTACGGTCTTACCAAGTCTTGATGATGGAAGTTCAAACAGTCCTTCACCCTTTCCCCTAATAGAAGAAATACCAGTTGCTGACGTGTAACTTCTAACCGTACCAAAACCTAATGCTTGTTTATAGGATATATTACCACTGGTCGTTACAGAACCAGCCATGGTAACGGAGAATGTATTAACTCCAACGTATCCAGTAACACGATAGAATCCATCAGTTGCAGTACCAGAAGTAAAGTCAGCAAAGATTCGATTACCAACAGTTAATCCATGACCGACCCTAGTAATTGTAAGAGCAGTTCCTACCTGAATATAAGTAGCGGACTGGGGATTTGCCTCAAGATAATAAAGTTCATCATTTATTGTTGGAGTAGAAGATGTTGTAAGACCACTTGTTTTGATTCTTGCATGACCAGTACTGGCAAAACCAACGTTTCCGTCATAAGCAAGTATTCCCTTATCAGCAAAATAACTAAAGCAGTTAACCCACTCACTTCTAGCCCCATTGGTCATTTCAAGACCAATATTATTTGGACAGATAAATGTACACTCATTGAATAATATCGCTGGTTCAAGTGTAGTAACGTCCACTACACTACCATCAATTAATGCTCCTTTACCTGATTTATAAGTAATTGGGGGATTGTGTGCTGTATCAAAACCATATGGATCTGTTACAGAAGTTACAGAACCCTTATTCAATACAGTAACTCTTTGAATATATGGTGAACGTATTGTTGTTTTAGAATTATTAGCAAACCTAAATGCATAACCAGGTTCATAGATATTACCAATCGTTAAGTCTTCAATTGTGGTTTCTCCATTTAATAAGAAACCATCATTCTGTTGAGTTGCAGAAGTTGGTTGAATAAATGTACCACGAAGACCAACACCTCTAACAGTAACTCCAGCTGGAACTGTTAGAGGAAAAACTTCTGTAAAAGTTCCAGACTGAACAAAAATCGTATCGCCGGAAACAGCAAGACTTAATGCATACTTAATTGTAGAAAAAGGTTTATTGATGTTATTTCCCGTATGGGAATTATTTCCATTTACTGCGACATAATAAGTTTTTCCAGGTGCATTTAGTTCACCTTCAAAATCACCATAAATGGTTGTGATTGTTGCAATACCCGATGTGAAGTGGGTATTAATTAAGTTAGTGATCGTACCATTCGTTGTAGTCAGGGTGGTGACAACACCAGAAACGATATTAGCGGTTTCAACGTTGGCAGTGGTATAAGTTAAATTAGTACCAGTAATTGATACAGCAGTTACAATTCCAGAAAAATTACTATTTCTCCATCTCTGAGATTGATTACCTACATCATAAGTTGCATCAAGATTTGGTATAATACTTGAGTTTATATCAGCACCAAAAACAACATTATCTGTATTAGAATCACCAAGGTTAATTGTACCCCCGTTAAAAGTTACATTACCAACAAAAGTAGAAAGACCAGCAACCCAAAGATTACCACCAACATAAAGACTATTACTAGCAGTAACAAGACCAACTAATGTTGAAATACCAGAAACTCTTAATTGAGTTACAGACGCAATTCCACCAATAACATTTGTAGATATTCCAGCATTATCAACGTAACTTTCTAAGTTAGTACCATCTCCAAAAGCATTATAAATTTCATTAAAATTGTGGTTTATCTTACCAGCGCCAGCAAATAGTGAGTCGCCTGTACCATCATTAGGAGTTACTCCCGTAAAGATAACCTGCTTTGACATTTCTCTAGATACTATTTCCTAATAGGTATTTAGGATCTCCCGCCCCATTGAATATCAGGATAAGCATCAGAAACATTTTGTTTAGAAATATTGTACTTAGTTTGTAGTTTTTTATCTTTGACTAACATAAGAATCTCAGCCTCAAGAGGATGAAGACCTTCAAGAATACTAATAAACATTGTCTCTCTCTTCATACTTGAGAGACGATCATTACCACCTTTTACAAAGTTATAGAAGTAAGTATATTCTTTACGAA
>Ga0194119_10007061_pt1 | contig 15994 bp, 10 predicted proteins | sample TA2MahC100mmetaG_FD_148620 | JGI IMG/M metagenome (GOLD analysis project Ga0194119, IMG submission 148620) | Freshwater microbial communities from Lake Tanganyika, Tanzania - TA2015018 Mahale Deep Cast 100m | ecosystem: Environmental > Aquatic > Freshwater > Lake | place: Tanzania: Lake... | reverse complement strand
GGCGCCCAAGGCGCGAGTTCCAGCTTGAGCCGCTCGCCCTGCACCGTGAACAGCGCCAAGCGTTCGCAGAACTCGCCCGCTGCATCCAGCACCGCCCGCGTCCACTCGCCCTGACGCTCCGCGCGGAGCACACGCCGGGCTGCACGGTTCAACGCCGCGGTGAGCTCGTGCGAGCTGGCAGTAACGGTGGCGTTCATTCTTCCATTGTTAGTGTAGCAACGCAGGAAAACAAAAGCGCTGGGTTACGTTTTAGTTGCTACGCCAGCTTCGCTTCCAGTTCCGCCCAGCGCGCGTAGAGCTGCTCAACCGCCGCCTGCGCCGCCTGCATTTCCTCGTACACACGATGCAGGCGCGGGCCATCTGAAACTACGTCAGGCGCGTGCATCAGCGCGCGCTGCGCTTCCAGTGCCGACTCCGCTGCAAGAATCTTCGCTTCCATCGTTTCCCACTCGCGGGCTTCGAGGTACGACAGCTTCTTCTTCGCCGGAGCCGCGGGGGCAGCAGCAGCAGCCGCGACGGGTTTGTCTTCCTTCGCCGCCGCAGGGCGCTTGGGCGTTTGCGCGGACTGCCACTGCGCGTAGTCCGCATACGTCATCAACGTGCCGTCCGGCTCAAACGACACAATCACCGTCGCCACGCGGTCCAGCAGAAAACGGTCGTGCGTCACCAGCACCATCGCGCCGGGGAAATCGAGCAGACTGTCCTCCAACACTTCGAGCGTGGCGATGTCAAGATCGTTCGTCGGCTCGTCGAGCAACAACACATCGGCCTCGCGCAGCATCAGGCGCGCAATCAGCACGCGCGCGCGCTCGCCGCCCGATAGGTTGCGCATCATCACGTCAAGCTGCTCGTCGCGGAACAGGAAGCGCTTCGCCCAACCGGCCACGTGCTGCGGGCGGCCCTGGTAGATCACCGAATCGCCATGCGGGGCGAGCGCGCGGCGGAGCGGCACGTCGAGGTCAAGCTGCTCGCGGTTCTGATCGAAGTACACCATCCGGAGATTGTCGGCACGAAAGATCTCTCCCGCCGCCGGTTCGTACTCGCCCAGCATCAACCGAAGCAAGCTGGTCTTGCCCGTGCCGTTGGCGCCCAGCAACCCAACGCGCACGCCCGGCGACAACTTGAGATTCAGTACCGAGAACAAACGCCGCCCACCCACTTCGCACGCCGCGCCGGTGGCTTCCAGCAGCCGCTTGGTCTGCCGCTCAGACGCCGTGAAGTCAATCCGCACAGACGACGAACGCCGCCGCTCGCTCACGTCGCCGAGTTCGTCGATCAGCCGGTTGGCCTCGTCAATCCGAGCCTTGGATTTTGTGGTGCGCGCCTTGGCGCCGCGCCGCAACCACTCCACCTCGTGCTTCACCTTGGTGTTCAGCGAATCTTCGAGCTTGGACTGCGCGGCTTCGAAGTCCGTGCGTTTTTCGAGGAACTCGCTGTACGCCCCGTTGGTGCGAAAAATGCCCTCAGGGTAGCGCCGGCTCAACTCAGCCATCGACGTGGCGACGTTTTCCAGGAAGTAACGGTCATGGCTCACCATCACCGCCGCAAACCGCGCCGAGGCGAGGAGCTTCTCCAGCCACACAATGCCGCCCACGTCCAGGTGATTCGTCGGCTCATCCAGCAGCAGAATGTCCGGCATCCGGATCAGCGCTTCAGCAATCGCGAGGCGCTTGCGCCACCCGCCCGAGAGCCGCGACGCCTCTATATCGCCGCTCACCGCGCCTTCGGTAAAGCCCGCCGCGCCGAGCGTGGTGTTCAGGCGCGCATCCAGATCCTCATCTGGCGGGCACGCTGCCGCAAGCACCTGCCGCACCGTCCGCCCTTGCTCGAACACCGAATCCTGCGGCACATAGCAGAGCCGCGCCCCTTTGCGCAGCGCCCGCTCGCCAGTATCGGAGTCCTCCACGCCCGCCAGGATCTTCAGCAGCGTCGACTTGCCGCTGCCATTCGGACCGATGAGCCCCAACCGGTCGCCTTCGCTGATGGTGAGCGAGACATTCTCCAACAAAGTGCGCGCGCCGAAGCTCTTCACCAGCCCGCGACAGTTCAAAATCAAACTCATTCTGTGATCTACTCTTTTTATGCTATCGCGTGCCCTTGGGACCCTTTGTATTTGGCCGCTGCTCGCGCTGGCAGCGCGGCCCCTCACGCATGACGACTATGCGGACTGGAAGTCGATTCAGACGGTGACGCTGTCGCGCGACGGCAAGTGGCTCGCCTACGCGCTGTTTCCGCAGGAAGGCAACGGGCACCTGGTGATTCGTGAAATTGCAACGGGCAAGGAGCACCGCGAGCCGGTAGGCGCACAGCCGCCCCCGCCGGAGGCTGACCCGGACTCCGCCGAATCCACCCCGCCGCGCCGCCCGTCGATTCGGATCGCCTTCACGGGAGACTCGGCGTTTGTCACCGCCAGCACCTTTCCAGACAAGACCGCGGCGCGTGGCAAAAATGGACTCGCGATCATTGGCTTAGCAGGTTTCACCACAGCGCGCATTGCCAATGTAAAGAGCTTCGCGATCCCAGAGCATTCTGGCCGCTGGCTTGCCTATCTGCTGGAGCCGGAAGCGAAACAGAAGACCGGCCTCGGCGCGGAATTGCGCTTGCGAAACCTGGACACGGGCGCGGAGACCAAGGTTCCGTTCATCACCGAATACAGCTTGGCGAAGGATGGCGGCACGTTGGTTTATGCGGTATCGGCCTCCGCCCCCGACGCCGATGGAGTCTACGTACTTACGCCCGGTAACAACACGCCGCAGACTCTGCTATCCGGCCTAGGTAAGTGCAGTAAGTTAACTTGGGACCGTGCACAGCGGCAAATCGTGTTTCTCTCCGCCCGCGAGAACCAAACCGTGCTCCACCATTGGACGCGCCAGGCCACCACCAGCCGATCCGTATTGGTGGGGCCCGAGGCCGCGGCCATCTTCGCGAAAGGCGCACTGAGCTTTTCGCGCGACGGTGAGTCCGTGTGGTTTGGCACGTTGCCGCCCGCCGCGCCGAAGGCCACCGCCAACACGCCAGGCGTGGCCGTCGACCTCTGGCACTGGCGAGATCCGCTCATTCAGCCCATGCAAAAGGTGCGCGCCACGCGCGAGCTCGACCGGAGTTACCAGGCGGTGGTGCATCTAAAAGACCGCTCCGTTGTACAGATCGGTTCCACCGCCTTACCCACCGTCACGCCGACCGACGACGGACTATGGGCGATCGGCGCGGACGGACGCCTCTACTCCACCGAAGTAGACCACGACACAGCCTACGCCGACTACTACTTCATCGACGCCCGCAGCGGCGAGCGCCGCCTGATTGCCACGAAGCTCCGCAGCAACACCGCGCCCGTCTGGTCTGGTGCGGGCCACCACGCGCTGTTCTATCGGGATCGCGACTGGTACGTCTCCGGCGTGGCCGCTCCGGTCACCTACAAGCTAACGCGCGGGCTCGGCGCGGCGTTTCACAACGAACAGTGGGACACGCCGAGCGCACCGGCGGCCCATGGACACGCCGGCTTCACCGCGGACGGCCGCGGGGTGCTGCTGTATGACCGCTACGATGTGTGGCTGGCCGCGCCCGACGCGTCAAAGGTGACACGCCTCACCGCCGGGCGCGAGAAGCGCCTCCAGTTTCGCGTGCTGCGGCTTGACTCGGATGAAGACGCCCCGGCGCGCGGCGTCGACCTCAGCAAACCTCTGTATCTCACGGCCACCGACGAATCCACGCGCGGCACCGGCATCTATCGCCTCGCGCCTGGTGGCGCCGAGCCGCCCGAGAAACTCGCCGGCGAAGACAACCGCGCGCTGCAGTTTGTTGCCAAGGCGAAGAATGCAGGAACGGTGGTAGTGACCGCGTCTTCCTTCACGCAGTTCCCCGACCTCGAAATCACCGACACCGCCTTTTCCGGGCGCAAGAAAGCCACCGCCGCCAACCCGCAGGCGCGCGATATCGCCTGGGGCAGCGCCGAGCTGATTTCCTACCGCAGTACAGACGGCGAACCGCTGCGCGGCATATTGATCAAGCCCGCCGGCTTCGATGCGTCCAAGCAGTATCCGCTGCTCGTCTACATCTACGAGCGCCTGTCGCAGGGCCTGCACAATTAACCCGTGCCCCAACCCGGCTCCAGCAGTATCAACCAGGCTTACTACGCAAGTAACGGTTACTTACTTCTGCTGCCCGACATTTCCTACCGCACCGGTACGCCCGGGCAAAGCGCCATCAAGTGTGTCCTGCCCGCGATTGACGCCGCCGTCAGCAAGGGCTTCGTCAACGAGCGCGCCATCGGCATTCAGGGCCACAGTTGGGGCGGCTACCAGATCGCCTACATGGTGGCGCAAACCAATCGCTTCCGCGCCGCCGCCGCGGGCGCGCCCGTGGGGAACATGACCAGCGCTTACAACGGCATCCGCTGGTACACCGGCCTGCCCCGTCAGTTTCAATACGAACACGCGCAGTCGCGCATCGGGGGCACGTTGTAGACCGCGCCGCTGAAGTTCCTTGAAAACTCGCCGGTCTTCATGGCGGACCGCGTGGAGACGCCCGTGCTGATGATGCACAACGATGCCGACGATGCCGTACCGTGGCAGCAGGGCATCGAGCTGTTTCTCTCGCTCCGCCGCAACGGCAAGGAAGCCTACCTGTTCAACTACAACGGCGAAAAGCATGGCCTGCGCAAGCGCGTCAATCAAATGGACTGGGCGCGCCGCATGCAGGAGTTTTTCGATCACTACCTGAAAGGCGCCGCGCGGCCCGCCTGGATGGAGCGCGGCATACCATACCTCGAACGTAACGGCGCCTCGCCGAAGCCACCCACCGGCGCGAGCGCGCCGGCCACCACCACGCCCACTCCGCCCACCGAGGGCCAATGAGTTTTGTGATGGAATGGAACCAGGCAATCTATGGCACAAATCGCGCGTAGTTCTGGAGTCGTGGACGTCGTCGTAGTCGGGTCCGGCGCAGGTGGCGGCACCGCCGCTCACGTCCTCACGGCCAAAGGCATCAACGTGGTGCTGCTTGAAGCAGGCCCGAATCTGGTTCCTGCCCAGGAATTCAAAGACCATAAGATGCCGTCCGACTACGCGCACCGGGGCGCCGAAGACGGCGGAGCGCTCTACTTTGGCAAGGGCAAGCCGTTCGGGTTCATGTCCACCACTTCGGGCGGCTGGGAACTCGAAGGTGAGCCGTACACCGTGGGCGAAGGCAGCCAGTTCTCCTGGTTCCGTTCGCGCATCGTCGGCGGGCGCACGAATCACTACGGCCGCATGTCGTTCCGGTTTTCCGACTACGACTTTAAGCCGTACTCGAAAGACGGCCTCGGCTTTGACTGGCCGATCTCCTATGAAGACATCGCGCCCTACTACGACCGCGCCGAGGAGTTCATCGGTGTGGCCGGCTCGGTGGAGGGCATCCGCAGCGCGCCGGACGGCAAGTTCCACACGCCGCCGCCGGCCAAGGTGCATGAGCTGCTGATCAGGAAGTCGTGCGACAAGCTGGGCATCCCCTGCATTCCGAACCGTCGCGCGGTGATCACGAAGAATCTCAACGGCCGCGCGGCATGCCACTACTGCGGCCAGTGCGGACGGGGCTGCCAGACCGCGTCGGCTTATTCGTCGAGCCAGGTGCAGGTGTTCCCCGCCCTGAAGACCGGCAAGCTGACGCTGATCACCGACGCGATGGTGCGCGAGGTGACCACGGACGGCAGCGGCAAGGCCACCGGCGTCATCTACATTGACCGCAACACCCGCACCGAAAAGGCAATCAAGGCGCGCGTGGTGATTCTCGCCGCGAGCGCGTGCGAGAGTGCGCGGATTCTGCTGAACTCGAAGACGCACGAGTTCCCGAACGGCGTGGCGAATTCGAGCGGTCTCGTGGGCCGCTACCTGATGGACACCGTCGGTTTCGGCCTCAGCGGCTACGTGCCCGCGCTCGAAGGCATGCCGCACTACGACACCGACGGCTACGGCGGCGCGCATCTGTACATGCCTTGGTGGATGTGGGACAAGCATGACAAGCTGGACTTCCCGCGCGGCTATCACATCGAGATCGGCGGCGGCTACGGCCAGCCCGGCGTGGGCAGCTATCACGGTGCGGCGCGGCGCTACGGCTACGGCGCGGGCATGAAGCAGAAGATCCGCGAGGGCTACGGCGCGTCGGTGGGTTTTGCCGGCCGCGGCGAGATGATCCCGAACCTGCACAGCTACTGCGAGATCGATCCGAACGTGGTGGACCAGTGGGGCATCCCCGTGCTTCGCTTCCACTTCAAGTGGACCGACTATGAGTGGAAGCAGGCGCGCCACATGGAGAAGACCTTTGCCGAAATCATCGAAGGCATGGGTGGGCGCGTGACCGGCCTGAGCGCGGCGCAGCGTGAAAGCCAGGGCATTTCCGTACCCGGCACCATCATCCACGAAGTGGGCACTGCGTGCATGGGCAAGGACGCGAAGACGAGCGTGCTGAACGGCTACACGCAGTCGCACGACGTGAAGAACCTGTACGTGATGGACGGCGGGTCGTTTGCTTCGAACCCCGACAAGAACCCCACGCTCACCATCAATGCGCTTGCGTGGCGCGGCTGCGACTACCTGGCCGAGGAGATGAGGAAAGGCAATGTCTAACGAATCGCTCGTGCAGTTGACCAACGTGGAAGTAGAGCGGCGCTCAATCATCCGTGCGTTGGCGTTGGGGCTGACGTCGATGGGCGTGCTGGACCTGGAGGCCGCGCAGCACGTGCACGCCGCCAACGCAGGTGAAAAGGCCGCGGCGGGCGGGCCGTATAAGGTGAAGACGTTCCAGGCCGAAGAGTACAAGACGCTGCGCCGGTTGTGCGAGTTGATTGTGCCGAAGGACGACGTGTCGGGCAGCGCGCTCGACGCGGGCGCTCCGGAGTTCATCGATCTGCTGTGCAGCCAGAACCAGCGCCTCGCCGACATCTATCACGGGGGCCTCGCGTGGTTTGACGCCCAGATGCGCAAGCGCGTGGGTAATCGCTTTGTCGAAGCGACGGCGACGGAACAAACGGCGATGCTCGACACGCTGGTGAAGGCGGAAGCCGAGGAAACCGCGCGGCGAAGCGAGGAACTCGTGTATCAGCGCACAGCTATCTACAAGGACTTTTCGAACTACACCGTGAAGCGCCAGTCGGACCTGGGCGCGGGCGTCAAGTTCTTCGACTGGGTGCGCAAGATGACGGTGGATGCGTTCTACACGAGTCCGCTGGGCGTGAAGGATCTGGGCTACAAGGGGAACGGTGCATACTCGAAGTACACCGTGCCGGCCGAGGCACTTGAGTACGCGATGAAGCGGAGCCCGTTCAAGGCGTGGTAAGGCTTGGCTCTCACCTACCTCGAATTCCTGCCGCATAACGGCGCGCCCTGCCCGAACGTCATCGGCGCGATGTGGACTTCTGGAAATCTCTGGTGGTAGGAGAACGCGCACCCAAAGTGTCGCGTTCAGCAGTTCGTCGCCAGGGCTAGAAAATCAGACTCACGCCGCCGCGCAGCGCCCGCGGAGTCTGGATCAGCAGCAGGCGGTGGCCGCCCGGCGTCGCCAACGGCAGGTAGCCTTGGCCCAGCAAATTGCGCCACTCAGCCGACGCTTCCAGGCGCCCGGAAAGCAGACCCGCGCCCGGAATCGGCTGGCGAAGGTACAGGTTCAAGCCCGGCTCAAGAGTCGTGCGCTGCGTCAACGGCAAGTGCACCGGGTTCAGCTTCGAGTAATCCGTGATGCGGTAGCTGGCCGCGTAGCGTGTCTTCGTCGCCGGAGCCGTGCCGCTCATCCGCGCCGTCAGCGAGTGCTGCCCGGTGGTGCGCAACGCCGAGCGCATTTCGGCGGCGCTCGCCACCGGCAAACCGGCTGCGAGCATCGTCAAAGCGCCGGAATAACCGTAGCCGATCATCGCCCGGTGCGACTCGCCCAGGTTCTGCGTGACGGTCGCCTCGTAGCCCATACGGCGATAGCTGCCGCCGTTCACCACCGCCAGATTCGACGACAGGTCCGGCAACAACTCCGAGCCTTCCAGCGCGCCCGCGGGTCCTTTGGCGTTAAACGCCGCGTTCGAAACATCCTCGCGCCACGCGCTAGCCGCGAACTTCCGGCCCACGGCTTCCTTGCGGTAGCCCAGCTCAAAGTTCTGCGCCCGCTGCACATGCGCATGGCCGTCGCGCACCGACACGCGTGGGAACAGGGACAGCGTGTTCAACTGGTGCTTCAATTCCGTGCCATTCAGCTCGCCCGGGTTCAACAACTTCACCGCCGGCGTCCCGGAGCTGAAAGCAAACTCCACCGCGCCCGACTCGGCCGAGCCCCAACGCACGCGCGCGAAGGGCGAGGCGTAGTTGAGCCGGTCCACGAACGACACCGATTCCAGGGACGACCCGTATTCCAGTTGCAGCGAGTCGTGAATCTGCACGCGGTCGATGAACGCCACCGAAAGGCTCTGCAGCGCGGGCATCGAGTCATTCCGCCCGCTGGCAAGCGCCGCGCTGATGCGCGCGGGCAAGAACATCTGCCGCATAATCACGTTCACCTGCGGCCCGGTATTGGTATCCCGCGCATACGATGTCGCAAAGCCGGCGGTCGGCGTACCGCTGTGCGAAGCATAGCCGACATTGCCGCTCACGGACACACGATTGGCGCCATAAACCGAAGTTGCCAGAGCAAACGAGGTGCCAAGATCAGCTTGGCTGCCCGCAGACGACAGCGGTCCGCCTTCGCCAGAGGACAGCGCCACCACGCCGCGCGTACCGGAGAAGACATTCGATGCCCGTGCCACCGGCCGGCTGGGATCAGAAATATCGACGCCGCCACCGGGCAACATTCGCAGGGCCGGGCGGGTACCAGTGCCGGAGCGCAGCACCCACTTCCACTCTTCACTCATCACCGGCACCTGACCGGGCGAGAGGTGAACCAGCTCAATCGAGCTGAGCATGCTGCTCAAATTGATGGTGAGAAAGCTCCGAAGCCCGGACTGGATCGCGATATTGCGCCGCACGGCGGGTATGAAGCTCGATAGCGTGACGCGGATTGAATACTGATTTGGCGTGAGCGAGTCGAAGGCAAACAACCCTCGCTCGCAGGTGACGAGCTTGGTGACAAACCGGTCATACCGGTTGTACAGCATGACCACCGCGCCCATCTGCGGCACACCGACAGTGTCGACCACTCGGCCGGCCAGGATTCCTGAAAAGCGGGCGGGTTCCATCGCGAGGGCAGCGGGAGAAAAAGTGCATGCAATAAACGCAAGTGCCGGCGCAAGCCGCCAAGTTCGAGCCGAATTCAGCCGAGTTTGCTTACCAGGCACGCACACTCCCGGGCCTCAGCCCCGCCCTTCAGCTTACCTCATATCACCTTGAACGTCGCTGTCGGTGTGAGGGTGGCGTTGTTAAATTTGTCCACCACCTTCATCTTCAGCGTATACTCGCCAGGTTCGAAGCCCGAAAGCGGCAGGAGTTTCTCCACCGTGTACTGCTGTGCCGAGGCTCCGTCCATCTTGGCCACCTCCTCCACGTGCGTGAACACGGGGTCGGCGCTGCCATTCTTGGTCACCTGATATTCCACGGTGGCGTTGGGCTTCTGCGTCTTTTCATCGGGCGTGAAGTTGTAGAACTGGACGTAGATGCCCATTTTCTCATCGCGCTTGAAGCTCTCACCCACCCGCGGCCGAACCTTCGACGAGCCGATCACGAACTGACCGGTACCGATCTGCTTGGTCGGCACCTTCTCGATCATGTCGGCCAGCACGACGGTGCTCATCGCCAGTTTCTCTTCTTCAAAACGCGGGACCGACAGCGCCATTTCGTAGTTGGTCATGTTGCCGCCGACAACGTCCTTCACCACCAGATTCAGGCGGTAAGATCCTGGCGGCAGCGGGATCGACTTCTGATAGATGGCCGAACCCTTCACGTACTCGCCCAGCAGATCCGTGTGAATGGGACCTGCCGTCACTACATCTTCAAACACATTCACCACACGGCGCGACATCGAAGTGATGCGCCCGTAGAGGTTCACCACGCCCTCCGAAACGCTCTCCTTGTTGCGGAACTGCAGGTCTTTGCGATCGAGCAGCACCGAAACGTTGGTGAGAATCGTCGAGTCCGTCATGCGCATATAGTCAGCGCGCACTTTAATCGGCAGCAGGTTGTAGCGAATGGTGGAGTTGATGGCCGCTTCGAGATCCTTGAACTTGATCGAAGGGGCTTTCTGCAAGCGCGCGAACTGCTGCAACCGTTCGAACTGGTTCATGCGCATCGGCAGCGGCATGTTGCCCGTGCCCAGGCGCGTGCCGTCGGTGCGGCTGAAGCGGTCGGTCTTCGAGGACATGCCCATCTGTTCGTACAGCGTCAGGCCCGCATTGGGCACATACAGCAGTGCGTCTTTTTCCGACGGGTCCATCGTCATGCGGTATTCGCCGGTCATCGTCGGGTCGACAAATTCGATGATCACGTCGTTGCCGATCCCTTCAATCCAGCGATAGCGCCACTTTTCAAACGGGAACGTCGACGTGGTGCCGCCGCCTTCTTCGATGGGCCGCTCGTAGGTGCCGCCCGAGGGGTGCGATTCGTTTTCGTCCGGCGGGCCGAAGGCAATATAGATGCGCCCGCGGTCCGTCTTCCAGCCAGGGATGCCGCTGGCGAAGCGCTCGTTGCAATACGCAATGCGGCGATAGTGCTCTTCTTTGAATTCGTTTTCAGAGGAGTCCGGCGTCGGGTCGCGGCGCAGCCAGAACTGCTCGATGAACTGCTCGCGTTCCTCGTCGGTGGTCATCCGTTTGAACGCCGTGCGTTCTTCGTCGGTGATGATGTAGGTGACGTCCTCGTTCAGCCACTTGCGGAACGGGCCCTCCAGTTCTTTGCGGAGCTTTTCTTCCTTCTTGCGCCGCTCCTTTTCAGACATCGGCTTGGCGACTGTTTCGCGCGACGAAGCCGAGGCGGTTTTCTTGTTGTCTTTGTCGGCCGCCTGGAGCGTGCTCCAGCCGGCAACTGCGATAAGCAACTGAAATGCGAAGAACGAGCGTGAATTCATTTCTGTCACCATACCCACACTACGGTCTTCCTCAATTGTAAGGGCGAGTGAAGGCAAGGTCAAGCCCGCGGTTTCAAGGCCCCGGAATGGAGTTCGGGACGCGGGCGTATGCCGGCGGGTTTCATTACGATGCAAATTCAATTAAATGGAATTTCATAGCGCTACCATCGCCGGAAAAAAGCGCTTCCAAAAAACGGATACGGGGTCTGGGACGGTACTGTAACGCTTTGATTCGGCAAAGCACAATAGGTCTGGCCGTCTAGTTGCTCTGACGTGGCAGGCTAGGTGTATCATTTACTAGCGACAGCATAAGGGAACGACAACCGTGAGAGAGTTGAAGAACCAACTCGTCGGCGCGCTACTAGTGGTTTTGACCGCCGCGGCCGTCATTTCCGCGGTCATCAACTTCCAGCAGCAGCTCGTCTACCAACTGCCTGAAGACGGCGCGGTGTGGGCTGATCGTGTCGAAAGTAACCAGCCGGTGGTGACGGCGCTCCACGTCGAGCCCGATTCCGGCGCCGCGCTGGCGGGCTTGCGCGCAGGCGACCAGGTCGTCAAGATCAACAACTTCCCCATCGCTTCTTCGACCGACGTCAGCCGGGTGCTCGCCCGGATCGGCCCGTGGAAGGATGCCGAGTACGTTGTCCGCCGTCAGGGCTTTGAGTTCAAGAGCAAGGTGATCGTGCGTGAGCGCGCGATCGAGCGCACGCTGCTGTACCAGTACGGCATCGGCCTCGTATACCTGGCCATCGGGCTGTTTGTGTACCTGCGCCGTTCCCGCGCGGCGCACTCGATTCACTTCTACATTCTGTGCCTCGCCAGCTTCGTGCTGCTCACCTTCCACTACACGGGCAAGCTGAACAACTTCGACAAAGTGACGTATTGGGGCAACGTGATCGCGGGCCTCTACGCGCCGACTATTTTCTTGCACTTCTGCCTTGCGTTCCCGGAATCGGCCTCGCGATGGGTGCGCGGCAAGCGCACGGTACTGCTGTACCTGCCAGCCACGTTCTTCATGCTCGCCTGGTTCGGCTTTGCCTCGGGCGCGCTGCGGATGACCACGCCGCTCACGGAATTGCGGTGGCTGCTCGATCGCGCCTGGTTGATCTTCCTGTCGGGCCTTTACCTTGCCGGGTGCGCCGTCACGTGGCTCCGCTCGCGGCACTACCCTGAATCCGGCGTCATTCGCCAGCAATTGAAGTGGCTGCGCAACGGAGCGCTCGCGGGCGTGCTGCCGTTCACCCTGTTCTACACGTTGCCTTATGCGATGGGCTTCACGCCCAACTGGGCGATGAACCTCACCGTGCTCGCCCTCGCACTCGTGCCGCTCACGTGGGCCTACGCCATTCTGCGCCACCGGTTGATGGACGTGGATCTCATCTTCCAGCAGGGCTCCACCTACACGCTGGCCACGCTCGGCGTGATGGGTCTGTTCTACTCGCTGGTGCTGGCCAAGGGATCGCTCGAAGAGATGAACCCCGGCACGCTCGCGCTGCTGATGATGGCGGCGACGTTCCTGTTCCAGCCGCTCCGCAACTGGATTGAAGAAGTGATGGGGCGTCACGTCTTTTATAAAGACCGCTACGATTACCGCCGGACGCTGCTGGAATTCGCACGCGAGTTGGGATCGGAAACCAATCTCGACCATATGCTGGGCGCGGTAGCGGACCGGTTGCGCGCCACGCTTTCCATCAAGCAGGTGGGCTTCTTCCTGGCCGCTGAAACCGGCGGCTACGAACTCACACAGTTTCACGGCGGCGATTTGCAGTTGGCCCACGGCGAGCCGCTGGACCTCAGCTTCCTGAAGTCAGGCGCGGGCGGCGTAGTGTTCTTTGAGCGCACGCGCTCGCCGTTTGAAGCGCTCGGCGCGAGCGGTCAGACGGACTCTGCGCGCGCCACCATCGGCCGGCTCGATCTCACCTACTACATCCCGTGCGAAGTGCGCGGCCGCACCATCGCTTATCTGGGCGGCAGCCGCACGGTGGACGGGTCGTTCCTGTCGAGCGAAGACGTTGAACTCGTCACCACGCTCGCCGGCTATGTCGGCATCGCGATGGAGAATGCCCTACTGTACCGGTCGCTGAAGCAGAAGGCCGAAGAGTACGAGCGGCTGAAGGAGTTCAGCGAGAATATCGTCGAGTCGATCAACGTCGGCATCGTGGCCGCGGACCTCGACGACCGCGTAGAGAGCTGGAACAGCCAGATTGAGAGCCTCACCGGCATCCCGCGCGAAATCGCCACGGGCCGGCGGCTCGAAGAGCTGTTCCCGCACGCAGTGGTGGAAAGCCTCGACGAAGCCCGTCAGGCGGCGGGTGTGCATCAGGTATATAAGGTTCCGCTGCCGCGCCGGGCCTGGTCTGCCGCGGCGGCGGGCGTGGCCGCGCATACAGCCGCGAGCGGGAACGGCACGTCGGTGATGGCGATGAACGGCCACAGAACGCCCCCGTGCCTGGTGAACCTCGCCATCGCCCCGCTGGTGACGCGCGAGCAGGAACAGATCGGCCGCCTGATCATTTTCGACGACGTCACCGAGCGTGCCGAACTGGAACAGCGGCTAGTGCAAAAGGACAAACTCAGTTCGATCGGCCTGCTGGCCGCGGGCGTCGCGCATGAAGTGAACACGCCGCTTGCCGTGATCTCAAGCTACGCGCAGATGCTCACCAAGCAGATTGCCGGCGACGATCCAAAGTCAAAGCTCCTCGAAAAGATCGCCAAACAGACGTTTCGCGCCAGTGAAATCGTCAACTCGCTGCTGAACTTCTCGCGCACATCGGAAACTGAATTTGAAGAGCTGGATCTCAACCGCGCGATCCGCGAAACGCTGTCGCTTATCGAGCATCAACTCGAAAAGAGCCGCGTGCAAGTGGAGTTCTCGCCGGAAGCCGGACTGCCGCCCATCAAAGGGAATCACGGCAAGCTCCAGCAGGTGTTTCTGAATCTGTTCCTCAACGCGCGCGATGCAATGGAAGCGGGCGGCGTGCTGCGCATCGCCACCTCGTCGTCGGGCGAAGACGGCCGTGCCCGCATCACTGTCAGCGACACGGGCAAAGGCATTGCGCCGGAAGACCTGGCGCGCATCTACGATCCGTTCTTCACCACCAAGGGCGCCAAGAAAGGCACGGGCCTCGGCCTGGCGGTCTCCTACGGCATCGTTCGCGAGCACGGCGGCAAGATCGAAGCCGACAGCCGCCCGAGCGAGGGCACCACGTTTAAACTCGATTTTCCGCTGGTCCGCAAACTCGTGAATGCCTGATCCAACACCGAAGCCGCCCCGCGCCCGCATCCTCGTCATTGATGACGAAGCCGACATCCGCGAGAGCCTCGAAGCGCTCTTCACCATGGAGAACTATGCAGTGGAGCTCGCCGTGAACGGCGCCGACGGCCTCGCCAAGTTCGACGCGCATGCCTACGACTGCGTGCTGGTAGACCTGATGATGCCCGACAAATCGGGCATGGAAGTGCTCACCGAAATCCGCGCCAAGGATACCGAAACGCCGGTGGCGATGATCACCGCTTACGGTTCCATCGAAGCAGCCATCAGCGCCATCAAGAGCGGCGCCAACGATTATTTCCCCAAGCCGTGGGACAACGAAAAGCTGTTGCTCGAAGTCGCGCGCATAATTTCGGCGCGGCGTCTCGAAAGCGAGAACACGCAGCTCAAGCGCGCGCTCAAGCAGCGGTACTCGTTCCCGGACATCGTCGGCAAGAGCGAGAAGATCCAGCGGATTCTGGATCTCGCCGGCCAGGTGGCGCAGAGCCGCTCGACGATCCTCGTCACCGGCGAAACCGGCACCGGCAAGGAGCTCATCGCCAAGGCGATCCACGCCAACTCGCCGCGCGCCGACCAGACGTTTGTGCCCGTCAACTCCGGGTCGCTCCCGCCCGATCTGCTCGAGTCCACGCTGTTCGGCCATGTCAAGGGCGCGTTCACTAGCGCCCTTTCAACGCGCAAGGGCTACTTCGAGGTGGCCGACAAAGGCACCATCTTCTTCGACGAAATCTCGACGATCGGCCCGGAGACGCAGGTGAAGCTGCTGCGCGTGATCCAGGAACGCGAATTCATGCCGCTCGGCTCCACCGAGGTCACCAAGGTGGACGTGCGCATCATCGCCGCCTGCAACGCCGATCTGCGTAAGCTGGTGGAAGAGGGCAAGTTCCGCGAAGATCTCTACTACCGCCTCAACGTCATCAACCTCCAGTTGCCCGCGCTGCGCGAGCGCCGCGAGGATATTCCGCCGCTGGTGAACCACTTCTTCCACAAGTACTGCCGCGAAAACGGCAAGTTTCTCGATCCCTCCGGCCGCGCCATGTTGCGGTTTGAGCCCGAGGCGATGCACATCCTGATGGAGCACTCCTGGCCCGGCAACGTACGCGAACTCGAAAACGTGGTGGAGCGCGCCGTGGTCCTTGCCACGGACATGGTGGTGACGGCGAGCGTACTGCCCGAGTATCTGTTGCATGCCGGCGGCGTGATGGTGCGTCCGCCGGGCGCGGGCGGCGCATTGCCCGCCGACGCGAGCCTGTTTGAAATGGTGAACGACTTTGAGCGCCGCAAGATCATCGAAGCGCTCGAGGCGATGAATTATAGCCAGACCGAAGCGGCCACGCGGCTGAGCATTCCGCTGTCGACGCTGAATCAGAAGATCAAGCGCCTGGAAATTCCTATCCGCAAGAAGTCGGGGTAAGGGATGAGTGCCCGCCCCTGCTGCTGCTGGTTCTGGCCGGTACCAGTGCAAGCGCTGCCGGTGTAGATTTCGCATCCCGGTGGGCTAATGTCAAGCTACCTATACGCCCGGGCTCACTCTTTCCGCCACCGTGTTCGCGTCCGAGTACGGCCCGTTTCGATGGGGTTTTTGCAGCCAGTCGCTGGGCATTGGTAGATGTTAGCGCGGTACCGGCTTACGCCAGCCCGTTTCTAAGCTCCCCTTTCAAACCGTGCGTGCCGTTTTCCGGCACACGGCTTACCGATGATCTTCTTGGTGTGGCTTGC
>Ga0194119_10007059_pt1 | contig 15994 bp, 9 predicted proteins | sample TA2MahC100mmetaG_FD_148620 | JGI IMG/M metagenome (GOLD analysis project Ga0194119, IMG submission 148620) | Freshwater microbial communities from Lake Tanganyika, Tanzania - TA2015018 Mahale Deep Cast 100m | ecosystem: Environmental > Aquatic > Freshwater > Lake | place: Tanzania: Lake... | reverse complement strand
ATCATATAACTGTAATCCTATCGATTTTACATCCATATCCCTAAATATTGACTCCTTCGATCTCGTATCATTTAAACCTATCGCATTCAATAACTGCTTATCATTCGTAAATCTATTTCCTAAAAATAAATTCTTATCATAATATGCATACTTTATCGCCAAAAATTGTCCTCCTTTCTTGAAATTATACTTACCTAACTTGAAACTCTCCGCATTATATAACTTTACAAAAACTGACATATTATCTAATACTATCGGACACATATCCTGAACTAACACATTCTTACATCCTGTTATCGTTACTAATCTCCTCGGCTCTACATCTATCTTATCAAATACTGTGCTTACTACTGTGCATTCCGCATTTCCTGTCCCACTAAACGCTCCACTACACGGTAACGTCTCTATCTGATCATAATACGGCGTTAAATATACAAATGAATCCTCTACCAAAAACATTGAATGTATTGACTGCAAATCTATATAAAAAAATGTCTTCTCATCATCTATCTCACCCCTTAATACAAATTTATCACCTACCCTCGTCAAATTTATTGAATTTTTATATTCAAAATAACTCTTATCATTCTTATCTAATGATTCACCCTCCCTCTCATAATTTACTCCCGTAAATGGAACATCCTTATTATAATTATTACTACTATTATATATATCTAAATCTATATTTTTATCACCATCTTCTCTATTATAATTATTTAAATTCTCCTTTATTGTTTTATTAAAATAATTCAACTTTATATCATATAAAAAATATATTATTATTATTATTATAAATAATATCAATAATAGTCTCCCTAACATATTATATTATATTAAATTATTATATTTATTAATATTTAACTTTTATTATTTAAGAATTTTCTTTTATCTATATTATTATATATCATGCTTGATTATTATATCTCTAAAGAACTAACATATGATGAATACAGTATCCTCTATAATATTAAAAAAGAACATAATAGTATAACACCCTCTATGTTATATTATTTATTAATGGATAAAAAACTTAATTACTATATTCTTAACAAAATTCTTGATATTTTTAAAAATAATGAATATTTTAACCAATACCAAACCATTATATTACTACTTTATATCAAAAATCTTTAACTCTAATTCTTATAAAATATAAATAATGACTGTATTACCGAAAATATTACTATTATAAATATTGATATCCAATAATCACATCTCGATAAATATATCGCAAATATCGATATCATTATTATACTTATAACTGATCCTAATAATGCTGACGATTTTACTGTTTTACAATATCTCTTCAAAAAATCTATTAATGAATTCTCTCCAGATTTTGTTTTTTTTATTACTAATATATAAAACATCAAATCAAAAAATATTTTTATTAATATAAATGTTAATATAAATACAAATGATGAAAAACCATATTTTTCATTCAAATTATTCTTATATACTAACTGTGTTAATATCACTAATACTAATACACTCGATATATCTAATATTACTCCAAATAATCTAAACTTATCATACCACTCTACCCACTCAAAATTAAATATTTCATGATTCTTATATATACCCAATATTATCGTATTTATTACTATAATCGCCGTTATAAAATATACCAAATTTGAACTATTCTTATAATCTGATATATTATTCTTTTCACCTATTCCTCCTCCACTCATATTTCCCATATTCATTATATTTATATCTTCCTTACTATCTTCCTCTAATGTTTGTTTCATTGCTATATCTAAATGATTCGTATTCGTTTTATCTTCCTTATACTTATATGCTATATCCGGCTCTGAATCTGATAATGTATCTAACTTTGTTACCTTGAAATTTATTCCACCATTCTGATTATTATTCTCATTATTATTATTCTCTTCATAATCATCATCTTCATAATCTTCTTCATCATCATAATCTTCATCATAATCATCATCATCATAATCTTCATTATTATAATTTATTCGATTATTTACACCTACATTATTATTATTATTATTATTACTATTATTATTATTATTATTATTTGTTGTTATTTTTATACTAGGTAATGACATTTATTATAATATAATATATTGAATTATTAGATTATAATTTATACTATATTTTTTTTATTTTTTATAAACCACTCCACTTTTCTGAATTAAATGGTGCTATATTATCTGTCGGTAATTTATTTGACGCATTATAATTCTCCTCCCTCTTACAAAATTCACCCTCCTTACACTCCGGCTTCTTTAACTTAACCACCTCACCAGCCGGTTTTGTCCCATAACAATTTACTCCTAACCTTAACTTCGGATTACTAAAAAATCCTCCATTTATACCCGGCATTCCACAATCATTTCTATTACTCTTTGGACCCCTCTGCATCTTATCCCATGTGCATTTCTGTGTAGGATAATAAGCATTCTGACCCTCTGACCATCCATATGAACACCACTCTGCTCCATTATTATATGCTTTCATTATCTGCTCTCTCGTTGCTAATTTTGCTCCATAAGCCTCACACTTACACTTCGCCTGATCAAACGTATAATCCTGATTACTTACATGAAATACCTCATCATCTTTTAACGTCGATTCTATTAATGATATTGGATTCAAATCTATACTCATCTCTCCATTCTTATCACATGGATCTAATGAAAAACTTGTTATATATTCATATAAACTCTTCTTCTTCTTACACGAATATAAAAAATAATATATCAATACTATTACCAAATATATTACTATTATTATTAAAATTAAACTAACTATGTGAGTTACTGAAATATTACTTGTTGAACTTTGTGTATTGATTGATACCGGTTTCCTAAATTTATTTAGAAAATTCGATCCAAATTTAGATCCTTTATTACTATTCATATATATATAATAAATTACATTAAAAATAATATAAAAAATATTATTTTTATTTTTATTTCATTATCATTCTATATCTATTATAAATCAATATCATCTAATCTAATTAATTCTCTCATAAACTAAAACATAAGCATTATTACTAATAATTATTTTCTCTATGATTGCAAATACTATTAAATCTAGAAATACATCAATCTCATTTATTTTTAAATCTACCGGAACTGGTATATTAAATTTATTTAAATTTGGATTCATCAATGTATTCAATATATTTTGATCAATCTCTGTTATTTTATTATTTATTATATATTGCTTTATATTATTCTTTATAGCCTCTAAATATTCATAATTAATTAACTCAGTCACCCTATCATCATCATAAGAATACCATTTATTATCTGGCTTCTTTATATACGATGTATAATGTCCTCCTCTTAAACCATTTAAACCCATTCCTATATGATTACCAACTCCTATTAAATTATATATATATTTTTTTGTTGCATATCCATCAACATAATTACTTATATCTAAATTAATAATCGGAAAATGAATCAACCTATCTAACTTTATATTCCTACTATAATCAAATCGTTTTAAACTTATTATTAAATACTTCGGAGATTTCCATATCGTTATTCTCTTCGTTGCATCTGTTAATGTCTTACAATTCTCACAATTATATTGATTTATTCTATCCAATTCTTCTGAATTCGTATATATATCTAAACAATCATGAATCGTATTCGTTATCTTCTTATCTAAAACCTTCTCCGATTTCTCTTCAAACTGATTTATAGGCAAATTTAATACACTAAATGGATCAAATTTATGACTCGTATGATTACAATTCTTACAAGTTATCGTTGAATGATCAAATCCATAAAATAACTCTATTATCTTTGAATAAGTCTTACCAAAAAATGATCTCATTGATTCTGTATATAATATCTCTAACTTATCAACCTCATTCATTACTGAACCTGATACGTTTATTGATATCGGATAATTTAATCCCATATGTAATAAATCTATCATTATTAATAATGTCTCCTGAGTGTCATGCTGTAAATAACCCCTAAATTGTTTATGATATTTTTCTAAAGAATTTTTTAAAGATGCTGGTCTTAAAACTATATTATCCTTCCATATCTCATTTACCAATTTATAGTATTTTAAACTAAAATCTGATTCATCTGACTTCTTATTAAAATCTTCCTTAAATTTACCTGATAAAAAATATGTCGTTAAATCTTTGCAATTATTTAATAACTGTATAGCCGTATTGAAATAACATGTATTTCCCATATTTGCTAAACCTCCTTTACCTTTTATGCAATAAAATTTATCATCATAATTATCATCCATTATCAAATTTCTTTTATATAAATATAATAATTTATTTTTATATATTTTTAAATTCAATTTTTAATATTATAATATATATGAAAAATTATTGGATTATTTTAAAACCTTAAACCAATTCGTTATATTTTGATTACCATTCTTTTTATTATTATCTGCTATGATAATCTCATTCGTTATTGAATCAGGGTTATCTATTACTAACTCAAATATCTGATTCACTGGCTTCTTTATCTGATGCTCAAAATAATACCTGTAATCTATTATTAGTTTATTCTCTAATATATAATTCGGGTGCTCTATTATATCACCCTGTAATAACTTATATGTTAATGGTTTCTTACATTTATCATAATGTATTACTCCCAACTTATCCTTCCTCTGCGTATGTTTTATCATCGCATTATCAGAATACCATCCCTTACATGTAGGACATTCGTTTATATTATACTTACCTTCCCTATTCTTTATATTCTTATTTAATGGAGTCTTATAGTATCTACATATCGGATAACATATTTCTGTATGCTGTGTTAAATGTTTTACACAAAATATTTTCATACATTTATTACATTTACACTTATCACCACATATCACACCCTGACATAATACACATTTTATATTCTTTATATCTATATAACAATACGGTATTCTATCATTGGATTGTGGCTTATTTCCTGGATCTCTATCTCCTATCCTATCACCTAACACCTTATGTGCTATTAATGTCGGATTACTATACGATTCTGTCGATTTTATACTCTTTGATATTATCAAATTATCTATATCTACATTACCATCTAATAATTTTTTTATCTCATTTTTATAGTATATTATTGCATCATCTATATTCCTTTTATTTAATATAATATCAATAATTCCACCATAAATATCTTTTACTATCGGAGCATTATCTCTACGTTTTAAAACTATACCCATACTCGTCTGCTTATATTCTTTATGACTGAATTCATATTTATTTCCAAAATATCTCTTCTTCGAAAATATTGCAAACGGATAAAAAGTCTTTTCATACTCTAAATCCTGCGGTTTCTTCAATTGTAATGATACCATCTTGGATGCTTCCTTACCAGTCTCTATTGATAATCTAAGTAATTCTTCTGGTGATACTTCACCATATTTTTCCTTTATATAATCAACAAAACTAATAAATACAGAATCTGTATTCTTTACTATTATATTTCCTATACCTGCATGAAAATTACCCTCCTTTGTTTCCAAATCATAGACATAATCTTCATAACCTGTATAACCCATATCATGAATTGATAATATTTTTCCTATTATTCTCTCATCCATATCATCACTTATATTGACTATATGAAATAATTTTAATGTATGATCATACATTAACTCTAATTTATTTCCCTTCAATACCAATTCATAATATAATTTCTGAGCCTCTAATGAATCTTTTATACTATAAATTATACCTTTCATTAATTCATTCGAAGTATTTTCTATAATATTTTGATTTTTAACTGGAAATCCTGTTAATAATATCTCTCCTAATTTACATTTATTAGGTTTTATTATTCTCATCGACGAATCTAATAAACTATGATCTTCTGTTACATCTACAATTCCTGTCGTTGTAACTACTCTATAAATCTTCTTCATCGTCTTATGTCTAATAATCTTATTGATTAATGTCCAACCCGATGATGACCAAATCTCTAATCTATCTTTATCATGATCCGGTATCATCTGTTCTTTATTAAATCTTCCTTGATCATTCGGTTTGAAATTATCATAATCATATGATAACCATTTAATATTATTATCATTAATTTCAAGATCTGATATTTTTATTATCTCAATCATATAATTACGTCTAATAATAATCGGAGTATCTCCTGTAACACTATCTCCATAAACAAGTTTTGATTTTGGAAAATATTCTAATGTTAAATCTCTTGCTATTGTTACCATTCTTCTTCCTGTCGCTGTTGTTGATGCGGCTAATTCTTTAAAACATATCGAACTAGTTGATGCACCAACCTGACCATATAAAGAATTACAAACAACTTTAAATGCTAATTGCAAACCATCTAAAACTTTCTTCTGAAAATCTGAGAATTTATCTTTTATTGTTAAAACTTCATCCAACGATACAACTATTGCTTTTTCTTTATATTTTGCAACTTCTACTGTTTTATTATTTTCATCTTTTTTAACAAATCCATATATTATTGAACCATCTTTTAATTCAACATCTTTATATTCTGCACTAGCTCTCGTTGATCTTCTTGCATATAATAATCTATTTAAGATTCTTGGCATTAAACCCTTCTCTCCATTCTTATTCTCTGCATAATAACAAACCTTTTTACCAGTTTTTATTCCTAATGATCCTTTCTCTTCCATATCATATTCCTTCTTTTTAATTGATTTATTCATATTAAAAAAAGTAAAATTCGGTTGATATTCATCTATATGATCTTCTTGATTCTCATCTTCATCATTCATATTCTCTTCATCATCAATATTCTTCTTCGGTTTTATATTTGTTATTGACTTCTTACTATTAATTTTTTTCTTATCTTCTTCTGTTACCTTTTTATACGTATCATACTCAATAATATTAAAATTATATTCTTCCGTCAATTCAAGAAATTTTTCATTATTAGGTGGATTTACTTTAATTAAATTACCTTCTAAATCATATTCTTTTGTTAAAACCAATGTCTCATGTGATATATTCTCTGCTATCATACTCGATGGATATAATGATGCATAATCCAAAACAGGTATCGGTTCAAAATAAATACCTGGCTTCGGATCGAAAACTATTGCTCCCTCATAACTACTATTATCTATGTCTTTTGGTGATAAAACTTTTACTAGAAATTTCTCATCCCTACATTGCTTCGCAACTAAACTAAAAATTTTAACACCTTGACCTCGTAAAAATAAATATGTTAATGGAACTAAACAAACATTTCCCATTCCTACATTATTCGTAATCACCTCTAATTTCATTATTAATGTATTTACTAATTCACAATCTTTTACACAATATAATGCTATTTCTTTAATATCTTCTGGTTTCCCTCTACTATATCTCTGAAATAATTCATTCGGTGATAAATCATTCTTATTTTGATACCACTCTATACTCAATTTATTATTCTTAAAAGATTCATATTCTTCTTCATTCCTGAAAAATAATTTTACATTTATATTATCTATATATATCAATCCTTTTTCTATCTTTGTAACATGAAATTTCTCTTTTAAATAATTTTTATTAAGTATCTTCAATGGCAATTTAATATTTAAACTTATATAAGAATCAGTATTAAGTCCATCTGTATTATCTGTTTGTATAATAATATTATTATCATCTATAATACGACATCCTTTAACCTTTCCTTTAATAAAATTCTTTGAAACAAAATCAAGTTTATACGACTCTAATTGAAAATCCTTTTGACATAATTTTAACATATCTATTCCTATGATACCCTCACTCTGAAAAAAAGATAAAAAATTCTCTCCTAAAGCACTCGATTCTAATTTCTGTTCTTTAAATATTGCTGGATATTTATGATTACGTGAATATATTCTATAAAATTGATCATTGAATGGAGCGTATTTACCACCACACCCATTAACCATTCTAGAATCCATATACGTCATATCAAAACCCCATATATTATATCCTGTTATTACATCTGGATCTATTCTTTCTATTAATTTAGACCATGCTATAATAAGTTCCTTTTCTGTATTAAACGATCTCACTTCTATATTATCCTCTGTTATCGTTTCACACTTCTTTAAAGTTAAAATATTCTTAAAACAACAATATTTTTCACCATATCTATGAACTGTAGTTCCTATCTGAATTATTTCATCATCCGGTCTCTCTGGATTCGGAAATGTTCCATCACAACTTGTGCATTCTATATCAAAAGATGCTATCAATAATGGTCCTATATCAGTTTTATCTACATGTTCTATTGATTCCCAATTACAATTAATCTCTAACTGACATCTAGAATTCTTTTCTGTTAAAATCTCATACTTTTTACATGGTATTTTTATCCAACCACATGGCTGTATATTTGCATCATGAAAAAATCTTAATAACGGAGATATATTTGTTTCATAAAGTGATTCTGAAAAATCGTATTTTAATCCATCAATCTTAAAGTATCTCTTTTCTAACTTTTTATTCTCCTTATCTAAAAGTTTTTGTTTCTCGAAATCTAGTTCTTTACCCATCAGTAAAGATTTAACTTCATTATATCCTGATTTATTATTAAAAACTATTTCTATAAATTTAAATAATTTATTATCAGAAAACCAATACAAATCTTTTCTTTTAACTAATTTACATGAATTTATCGAATTTTGACTATTCTTACTTATCTTTTTCGATAATTCATTCGTAAATTTTAATATATGGTTTTTTGTCCATTTATCATCTATTTTGATATAGAAGTATGGTTTAAATCCTTTAATATTTATACATATTGTAAAATTATTATCAGATATACCATAACATCTTATCTCATAACATTTTTTCCTATTTTTCTTCTGTTTATCTTTATCTTCAAATGATATATCATTATCTGAGTCAGAGTCATCTTCTTCTTCTTCTATCAATACATCCTTTTCTGACCAATCAACTGCTTGAAAAATAAGATCATTATTTAATTCATTTATTTCTATATTATTTTGATTACGGAAATAGTTTTTTTTAATTATCATAATGAGTTATATAGTATTAATGCTTTGTTTTTAAATAAATTTATTCAATTTTTCTTTATATATTTTTGATGCTTTATATTGTTTTTATTATTAAAAAAAATGATACTCATTTATTCCTATAATATATTATATTAAATACACTAAAATTAATTAAACTTCATTATGCTTTCTAATTTAAATATTAATGATTCTTTTTTTACTAGTTCTATTCAAGGTTCAAAAAGAATATACTCTAATAAAAAAAACTATTCTAATGATAAAAGAAATAAATCAGAATATGAAACTATATATTTAAATTCTATTAATAAAACTGTTAATTCATGGTCTAAGAATATTGATGATGATATCTAAAAAGTATAAAAATAGTTAAATTAATATAAAATTAAAAGAATATAAGAAAGAAATTTTTTATATCTCTTTTTATAATTACATCTATTTTTTACAAAAAATATATATATATATAAATTATAAAAATGGAATTTGGTTTAGATCCAAATCTATATACCTCTGATGGTTTATTAAAAACAAAATTAATTAATAAATGTTTAACAGATGATAATAAATTATATTGTTATAAATATACTATTTATCCTTTATTAAATAAAGTAACCAAAAGTTCAAAAATATTTATTATTTATGATAAAAATGCATACATTAAAACAAAATTTTTAATTCATAAATTTTTTAATAAAAATAAAATAAATATTAAATATCTTAAATTTAATGATTTAGGTATCTTTTATAATACTAAATTTTTAAATAAATTACAAGTAAAAAAAATGCTAATTTCTGGTATTAAAGTTTTAAAATATTATGAAAATATTATAAAAAAAAATAAAAATAAAAAAGATTTTACATTAGAAGATATTAATAGAATTATATATTATAATATATTTCAAGGATATAATCCATACTTAAATATATTACTAAATAGATATCTAATTAATTATAAATTAAGCAATAAAGAAGAAAAAAGATTAAATAATGAATCTATTGATAAATCCGGTAATGTTAATTATGAAAAATACTATAATAATAAATTAATATTATTAAAAACAAAAGAAAAATATATTAAATATAAAGAGACTTTAAGACAATTATATAAAGATATTAAAAAGAAATATAAAAAAATATATGAATAATTTATATATTAATTAAAATTTAATGGAAATAGGAACAATAGTTCTTTTAGTGCTGTTATTAATAATATATTTTGTTTATAATGAGAATAAATATAACGATCTTTTATATGTTCAATCTAAAAAAGATGGAAGAAAATATTTAGTCAGAAATAAAGAAGATAAAGATGATGCTGCTGATATGATGGCTCTTATTAGAGAAAAATTGGTTACTGTTAAAGAATATTTAAAAGAAAATTACACTGAAGAAGACAGAGTTCAAAGATTAATTAAAAAATTTAATCCTAATAATATAATTGAATTAGAAAAAAATAGTAAAAATACTTCTTATTCTATTAATAAAGGTGAAAAAATCGTATTCTGTTTAAGATCTAAAGATAAAGATGAAAAATTAGTTGATATGAATACTATGATGTTCGTTGCATTACACGAAATGGCTCATATTATGACTGAAAGTGTTGGTCATACTGATGAATTCTGGAGTAATTTTAAATTTTTATTAAAAAAAGCTAGTAAATTAGGTATTTATAAACCTACCGATTATAATAGTAATCCTCAAGAATACTGTGGAATGAAAATAACTGATACTCCTCTTATGGATGAAAATATTAAATAATATCTTATCTTTTTACATTAAATTTTGTATTATTTATGTTCCATGATCGTTTTAATAATAAAAATATAAAACTATATTTAGTTATAGATTTATATATCATATGAATCAAGAAGATAATGATCTAATTATGTTTATTATAGTGGTAGAAAAAATTAAAAAAAAAAGAGAATTATTAAATATGGTTTCTAATGGTATTCAACTATGTGTTGAAAAAATGATTAGTAATAGAAGTTATCAAAGATTATATCTTAATTATGTAGAATCTGGAAGCAAAAAAGTATATCTCAAAGTATATAAAAGATATAAAATAATGGAAGTATTAAATCTATCCGAAGATAAATTTATCGTTTATAGAGATAATGATAATGAAAAAGTTGTTGTTATAACTTTTTTACCAATGTTTAATAAAGATTTACCTACTATACTAAAAAAATTAAGATGTATTTAGATCTAGATCTATGCAATCAATATTATTTTTTTTTTACTTTATATAAAAAAACTTTTTATTAAATTTTTTTTTTTATTTAAATTTTAAATATATATATTATATATTAATTTATAATATGTTTTGTAATTTAACAATTCCTAGACCTATATTTATTATTTCTCATAAAACTGATGGACAACTTATTAAATATATTTTTATAGGTGATATATCTTCGTCTAAATATGATTTTATTGAAAAACTTGAAAAAAATATTAAACTTAATAAAAAAGATGAAAATGAAATTGATGAACTTTTTGGTAAAAAAGGATGGATTAATAATACTAATAAATTCATTTTTATTAAAAAATATATTAATATTGATGATACTATTTTCAATCTTAAAAATAAAATTATGACTTATTTGTCTTCTTATGATAATATTCTTATCCCTGATAATCAAGAATTATCTTATAATGACCAAACTATTGGTCTTTTCTATAATAATATTGAACCTATCCAAAATTCTAAATTTAAAATTGACTATCATTTTGTTGATAAAGATGGTTTTAAAATTACTAATAATAAGCTTGAAAATGATATGAATGAACTTATTATTGATGTTATTAAAATTTCTGATAATCAAAAACTTGTTGAACTTAATCTTATTATGTTTGAAGATATTCTTAAATTACTTGTCAAAAAAAATATTAATATTGATAATCTTGTTAAATACGGATACCTATTTAAATATTTTCCTAAAGCTAATACCAATTTTGATAAAAATGAATATAGAAAAAAAATAGATGAACTCAAATTACAATATGATAAAAATGAATATATTATTGATCTTATTAAATCGAATGATTGTGCTTGTAGTGCTGACTGTAATGTTATTACTGTGATTATGTATCTTAGACCTAAAGATTATGATAAATCTAATATTAATAATATTTCTAATTCTTCTTCTAGTCATAATCTTGATCTTCAACAACTTTTTAATTTTCTTAGAAGAAACCTTGATGATAAAATTGTATTCCTTAAATTTAAAGATATTATAACTGATGAAATTTATTTATCACTTTATAAAGGGGCTCTTGAAAATGAACTTGTTGATAGAGATACACTCGAAAATTGGTCTTATAAAAAAAAGAAAATTGGTGATGAAATTAAATATAAAACACCTGTTCCTAGAGGTCTTGTTGTTAAATATTTTCTTTATGAAATTAATGGTATTAGAAAATATTCTCAAATTAATTTTTTTGATAATGGTCATATACAACTTGAAGCTAGTTTCCTTCTTGAAAAAAAAGCTAATATATATGAAATTGAAAATGCTATTCATGGTCTTAGAGATCTTATTAGAATTATTAATAAAGGACTTAATCTTAATATTGATGAACCTAAATTTGAAATTATAAATAAAGGTAATGATGTTATAATGAGTGAAAATCTTGAATTATCTTTTATTAATGTTGTTACTGATGTTTGTAAATTCGGTGAATATAATCCTCTTGATCTTTATAATTTTGCTTTACTTTTTACCCCTTATGTTTTACCTACTGAAGAACAAGAAACCATTAAAACTAATATTGAAAAAGGTGATCGTTTATCTTTTAAATATAAAAGAGTTAGTAACTTTCTTAATAAACCAGAACTTTACAATAAAATTACTGAACTTAAAAAACAACAATTTAATGATATTGAAATTATTAAAATTATTGAAACTAAATATTATAAAAAAAAATCAGAAGCTGAAGATATTCTTAAAGATTGGAATAGAAAACACGGTTATTATGGAGATCAAAATGTTAAAATTAGAAGTTTTGGTATTGATATTAATATCAAAGATACTAGAATTGAAATGAAAGGTATTAGCGAACTTAAAACTATTACTTTCGTTAATAAATTTATTCTTACTATGCTTCAATTATATAAGAAAAAAAATATACTATTCAAAGATAAAAAAGCTATAAAATACCTTTTATCTAAATCTTCTAAATTTTCTTCTAATAAAAATGATACTTATGAAATTGATTATGATCAAAATACAACTGAAAATAATAAAAATTTAGAAATTAATACTGAAGTTGTAGATCAAGAAGAAATGAATGATTATAATATAAATAGTAATATTGAACAATATTTATATGATATTGAAGAAAATACTGTTGATCCTAATACAGAAGAACTTAATAGTAAAATAATTAATAAAAAATCAAATATTGATACAACTGATTACCAAGATTTTATGCCTATCCCTAATGAACCAATTAATCCTGAAAATCAACTTAAATGTGATGATAAAATTGTTGAATTGGGAACTTGTCAAGATTTTTGTAATGATGATTCTTATTTTCTTAGAAGATTACAAAGTTTTGATTCTAGACTTTATGAATATAAAAGTTCTAAACTTGATAAATCTAGATACAGTGTTGCATGTCAATCTACCGGTTATAGACAACCTATTATACTTCAATATAATCCCTATAACCATCCTAAAGTTGATCAAAAATCATTTTCTTATGCATATAAATATGGTTCTGATGAAAATCATCAATATTGGTATATATGTCCTAAAGTTTGGTGTCCCTATTGTCAATTACCTATTGATTATGATCAATTAGATAATTTTAGAAAAAGAGCCACTAGAAAAGGTCAAGATTGTATGACTGCTGAATGTCCTTTCTCTACGAAAGATAATAAACATGATGTTATTATTAGAGGTGAATATTTATATCCTGGATTTGCTAATAAAAAACATCCTGATGGTTATTGTCTTCCTTGCTGTTTTAAAGTTTCTCATCAAGATCCTAAATACAAAGCTTATATTAATTATAAAAAATGTCTAGGTGAAGAAGTTGAAAATACGAATGCTGAATCATCTATTAAATATATTCTTAATAAAACTGGTTTAATTGAAGAAGGTAGATTTGGTCTTCTTTTACCTGATTTACAAAAAATTTTTAATTCTAAATGTGAATCTGGATATCTAAAACCTAATACATCTTGTTATGTTCGTAAAGGTCTTAAATTCAATGAAAACCAATCTTTTCTTGCTTGTATAGCTGATCTTGTAAGTGATGATAAAAATAATATTATTTCTATAGATATGTTTAAAGACTTTATTATTTCTAAACTTGATGATAAACTTTTTAGAAGTCTTAATAAAGGTCTTGTTTATGCTACATTTAAAAATATTTCAACCAATATTGATAATTCTATTACAAATGATGATAAACAAAATGAAAAAATTATCAAAACACCTCTTAATAAAAAATATAAAAATTTATCTATACCCTTACAAAATTTTATTCATTTTTTAAAATCAAATGATACTTTTATTAATGAAGTATTTTTATGGGATCTTCTTTCTAGACCTGGTATTATTACTGAAGAAGGTATTAATATAATTATTTTTGAGACTAGTAATATTATATGTCCTCTTGCTCTTAATAGTGAAGAATTCTTTAATATTGATAAACCTACTTACTTTATTATTAAAATGAAAAAAAATTATGAACCTATTTATAAATTAGAAGCATCTAGTAATGATATTTTATTACAATGGTATTTTACTTCTATTGATAAAAATACACAACGTATTTTAGATATTGCGATGAATGAATGCCAATCACAAAAAATTAATTGGAATTTATTACTTAATGAAAATAAAAATAAATTTGATAAAAATAATCATTATGAATTTAATTTTAAACTAGAAAATACTCTCAAACAAACATTAGAATTAATTAAACCTAAATATCAAGTTGTTGATCAAATTAATAGAACTATTGGTATTATTACTGATTATCTTAAATATAAAAATATATTTATTCCTACTAAACCAGACAGTATTATTACAAGTATTAAAGAAATATTTGAATATGAATTAAAAAGTTATAAAGAAACTTATCATTATTTACATGATATATCTAAAAATACTGGTCTTAATTTAAAACCATTATTTAAAATTTTATCGTTTGATAATGACAATATTATTATTGGTTTTTTACTTGAAAATAATCGTATTATACCTATAGAACCTATCTATAATAGTTTAGTTAATACTGATAAATTACCAGGTATTAAAATGACTTTTTATCTTGATATAGATGATAAAATTTCACAAGGTTCTTTAGGAGAAGAATTAGATGAGAGAAAACTTATAATAAATAAACTTGAATATGAAAATGAAAGTTATGAAAGAATTAGATACACACTTTCTAAAGAACCTCCTAAAATTAAAGAATTTATTTATAATATTTTAAATATTCCATCTTCTCAAAAAAATATGAATGAAAAAAGAGAAATGCTTAAACAAGTTCTTAAACCTATTATTTGTAATATAGCTCATTTTACAACAAAAAATATTGATTTATCTAATTATAAAGTTCCTAATAATAGATTCTTATGCAAATATATTAAAAATAAAAGTGTTCATTGTGTTAAATCTACTGATAATGGTAAAGATGAATGGAAATTATTAATTAGTAAATTTAATATGATTAATGGTAAAAATAATTTAGATAATATTCTCAATCTTTTATCTGAGGAATTACTTAGAAATAAATTAAAAAGTAAAGAAATTATGGATGGTCTTGTTCCTGATATTATTAATATAAATAAATTAGAACCTAATATGGATGAAATATTATTAAGATCTCATGATATTAAAGAACAAATTGATAATCTTTATATTAAAACTGATCTTTATGATATTTTTAAAGTTAGTGATTATACTTATAATCTTCCAAATATTGTTAAACAAAGACCAGATCTTATTATTTCTGAGAGTAATTCTAATAAATTTAATACTTC
>Ga0194119_10007058_pt1 | contig 15995 bp, 18 predicted proteins | sample TA2MahC100mmetaG_FD_148620 | JGI IMG/M metagenome (GOLD analysis project Ga0194119, IMG submission 148620) | Freshwater microbial communities from Lake Tanganyika, Tanzania - TA2015018 Mahale Deep Cast 100m | ecosystem: Environmental > Aquatic > Freshwater > Lake | place: Tanzania: Lake... | reverse complement strand
CTCTGCGCGAACTTCCGCCGAACACTTGAGGGGTGCCGCGTGTCTGGGCATCTCCCAAACATTCTATTATACTAATGGTTTAATGCAACTAAGCACTAGATGCTCGCCGGGAGCAGTTTCGTTACGCGCACCTCGGCCAGAAAGCGCGAATAGTTGGGATGGTGGCGCAGGTTGGGGTGCGTAAACCAGCGTTCAATGATCACGGCCTGCTTTTCGGCGGGCAGGTCGTGGAGGGACGCGGCGGCCAGGTCTTCCGGCGCGATCTCATAGGCCGCGTTGCGCGATCCCGTGGTCAAAGTGGCCGACACCTGATGCCAAACTAAGTCTGAAATATACGCCGTACCCCGGTTCTGGTAATGCCAGACGTGCGCCAGTTCGTGGATGAGCGTGTATGGGTCGAGTTCGTATTCAGGCGGAAGACGAACGATATTGGCCAGAGTCATCGGCGTGTGGCAAATACACTGGTGGCGATGCGGATCGGCTCCAGATCGAGCGAAGGACCAAACACTTCATCCGCCGCCTCGCGTTCTTCGTCGTTCAGCGGCCGCGCCTCGCAAATCAGCCGCGCGGCCATGGCCGTGGCGAACAACTCAAGAGGCCGGAGGCGCATCACGCCCTACCCGCGCGCCACGCGGTGAATCGCGTTGACGAGCTTTCGGTACGGCGGGGCGCTGAGTTTGTCGATGTTCAACCACTCGCCGTCGCGCCAGCTTGAATAGAACCACTTGGCGAGCAGCGCGAGGTGATGTTCGCGTAGCGCCAGAGACGCGCGTGGCTCTGGCAGCGCCGTGATGATGTCACGCAGGCGCGAGTCGAGCGATCCAGGTTTGCCTTCAGCAGGTGGCCCCAGCGAGAACGGCACCGCGTCCAGCCAGCAGCCTTCGCGCAGGAACCAAAGCAGCACCGTGTCGGCTTCGATGGATTTCGTTACTGCTACGCCTGTCAACTTCGCCACGCTGGCGCAAATCTCGCCGGACTGCCGGGACACGGCCTCGATCCTGTCGTGGCGCTGGTGGAGTTGCGCGGCGAGTTCAAACTCCATCTGTTCGCTGGCGCGGTCTCGCTGTAGGGCGACTTTGTCCACGGTGGCTTGGCCGCGCGTTTCGAGAAACTCAGCGATGCGCGCGCCTTCGGTGGCGTACTCTTGCGGCGAAACAGCTTGCTGGCAGGGCCGCAGGCAGCGCCGCATTTCACCGTAGATGCAGCCAGGGTGCTCAGATGAAGGCGCGAGGTCTTCCTGACAACGCCGCAATTGAAACAGGTCCAGCAACTGCGCTTCGAACTGGTCGGCCGCGGCGCGGGCGGGGAAGGGGCCGAAGAACAGATTCTGCGCGCCGGCGAGGCGCGTGGTGATCTGCGTACGTGGGTAGGGATTCGCCAGCACCAGCTTCAGGTAGGCAGGTTTAGGCAGGTTGAGCACGCGCTCGTAATCGTCCGGGAACAATTCCGCCGCGACCCGATACGACAGCAGCCATTGTTCCAAGCGCGACGCCGTGAGCCAGTACTCGACGCGCGTGGCCACTTCGGCCAGTTTCCACTTGGCAAAGAGCCGCGTCATGCGGCGGCGCAGAATGTTGGTGCGCCCAAGAAACGGCTTGCCCGCGTGTGTGTGGATGACGTAGACCGCCGGCGAGTCCGGCAGAGCCGCCGGTTCGCCCGTTGCCGCGGCCAGCGTTAGCGGCGGTTGTGGAACCATGCCGACAGATCCGCTGGCGCCGCCGCACCGACGCCGAGATTTTCGTTCACGTGGGCCGGGTTCGACATTCCGGCGAGCGCGGTGGTGACTCCGGGCGCAGACCGCGCGAACTGAATCGCGCGTTGCGCATCGGTGGACAGCCCGGAAATGTTGGCCGCTACTTCATCCGGCAGTCCGCGAGCGAGGCGCGCCTGCAGGAGGCTTGCGCTGGCAATCACAGTAATGCCGAGATCGCGCGCGGCGTCAATCGTCGACATGCGCGCGCCGCCATGCACTTCGCGCGCGAGGCCCGCCGCCTCGGTCATAGACAGATTAAACGGCAGTTGAATAAAGCGGAAGTGATGATCCGGCCCCGCTACGTCCGCTGCGATCTCCGCGAGCCGAACGAGCGACAGTCCTTCGCTTTCCTGCGCCGCGCGGAAGCCTTTCCATGTCGCCGCGCCATAGAAGCGGATGCGGCTGGCGGCTGCTTCGGCTTCCAGCAATTCAAATGCGCCGCGAACCTCCGAGTAGAACTTCACCGGCGAAACATACTGCAATTGCGTCTCCGGGTTGTGCAGGTAGAACACGTCAAGTGAATCGAGCCGGAGATTCGCCAAGCTCCGCTCCAGTTGGTCTTTCAGAAATGCGCGTGCGAGCGAATGCATGTTGCCCACCACATCCGATGGCCGCAGCACTGCGGTGGGCACCGCGCCCGGCACGAGGTACCCGGCCTTGGAACACACAACGAACTCGTCGCGCTTCAACTCGCCTACGTCCATCAACGCCGCCAGCGCCGCGCCGATGTTGCCCTCGGACGATTGGTGCCGGTAGTTGAGCGAGGTGTCGACTACGTTGATGCCGTTGCGCAAGGCCGCGGTCACCGAAGCGACATAGCCCGCGTCGGTGGCGTCGTCGATATTGCCAAGATACGAGCCGATGCCGAGCGAAGAAACCGTCAAGCCCTGCGCATGGCGGAAAAACGCCTTGGCCCCGAGCGCCGGAAACCGCGCCGCGTATCGTGCCGTGCCCTCAGCGGTCGCAAATCCCGGATACGATGGAGACATTGAATCGATTGTACCGGGCTTCGGTGGTGGCGCTGGCAAGCGCGGCGGTGGCGTGCGCGGCCAAAGCCGCGCGCGGTCTGCCCGCGGCCCTGGCGTATCTCGAAAAGGAAGTGCCTCGCTGGCGCGCTGAGGACGCCTGCCACTCCTGCCACAACGATGTCGACGGGCTCCGCGCGCTGCTGCTGGGAGGCCGGGCGAAGGCCGCGCCAGTGGCGATTGCCGGGCTGGCTGATTCCGCCAAGTGTGACTCGCCGCTCGTGCGCCTACCGTTTGCGGCTGCCGCGCGCGAAGCGGTGCAAGCAGGCGCGGCTGATCGCTCCGTGGTCACCCGCGCCGCGGCGCTCGTCGCGGCGGACCAGCGAACCGACGGGCGCTGGAAGGTGGAAGAGGAACTCGCCGCTGGTTCGCCGGTTACCTATGGTTCCGTCCTTGCGACCTTCATGGCTCGCGGCGTGCTGGAAGCGGCAGCCCCGCGTGAGTATCGCCCCCGCATCGATCGCGCCACGGCATGGCTCTCGGCGCGCAAGCCCCGGCACGTGTCAGAACTCGCCGTGCTGCTCTGGGCTCTCCAGCGCCCCGGCGATCGCGCGAAACTGCTGGCTACGTAGTTGCCAAACGGGAGTTGGAATAACGAGCCGTTTGATACGGCGCTGGCTTTGTTGGCGCTGGGCGGCGCGAACGAGCGTGCGCGGGCGTACTTGCTGGAAGCGCAGTATGAACCCGGCGGCTGGCCCGGTACCACCCGCCCGGCTGGAGGCGACAGCTACCCACAGCACATCTCCACCACTGCCTGGGTTACCCTCGCGTTGATGCAGCCGCTGCCTGCGCCGCGTCACTAAGGCCGCCCCCCCCCGCGCGTGGTACGCTTCGCGGCGATGCCTCGCACTACACGCCGCGCCGCCCTCTCCACGCTCGCCGGAGCCGCCCTGCTGCCCGGCGCGCCGCCCAAAGCCGCCGCCTTCGCCCTCATCGGCGATCGCTACCACAACTCTGACTACATCCGCACCGCCCTCGCCCGCAACCTCACCGCAGGCACCGGCCTCACCATCGACTTCACTGACGAAACCAAAACCCTCATCGCCGAAACCCTGAAGGGCTACAAGATGCGGATCATCCATCGCGACGGCATGATCTGGCCCGACGGCTATCCTGACGAAAGCTCCAACGCTGCCTGGGTCAACACCGGCAAGCCCAAACTCATCAGCGATCCGCCCGTGCCCGAAGGCAAGCCCAAGCCCGCCTTCTGGATGAAAGCCGCCCAAGGCAAGGCCGTGCGTCAGTTCGTCGAAAACGGCGGCAGTGCCTTCATGCTGCACAACGTCACCCACGTCGGTCTCACCGATCCCGACTTCCGCCACGTCCTCGGCGCTGCCTACGCCGGCCATCCGCCCATCCGCACCTTCAAAGTGAAGGTCACCAACCCGAACCACCCCATCACTCACGGCGTCAAAGACTTCACCGTCACCGACGAGCAGCACTACATGGATTACGACAAGGAGCCGAAGCACCTGTTCCTTGAATCCGTCAATGAGGACGGCCTCCGCCACAAGCACGAAGGCAAAGGCCGCGGTGTCTCCGCCCCCGCTGGCTGGGCCTTCGACTACGGCAAGGGCCGCGTCTGCTATCTTTCACCCGGCCACTTGCTGCACGTCCACAACAGCCCCGAGTACATCAAGCTCCAGCAAAACGCCGTGCGGTGGCTCCTGCGCCAGAGCTGAAATCACTTATCCTTCGCAATCGCCGCGTACTCACCTAGCACGGCCCGCCGGTAGTCCTCCGGATGCAGTAACACTTGCAGCCCGCGCTGCCCTGCCGAAATCGAAATCACCTCAAACAACTGCGCAGTTTCATCGATCCACACCGGATACTCCCGCTTGCACGCGAGCGCGGTCACGCCACCCCTGATGTAGCCTGTCAACGGCTGCACTTCGTTCAGCGCCACCGTGTCGCTCTTGCGGTCGCCCGTCGCCGCCGCCAGCGCCTTCAGATCGAGCAGTGAATTCCCGGGAATCACGGCCAGGCACACCCCGTTCCGGTCACCGCGCGCCACCAGAGTCTTAAACACCCGCTCGGAGGGCAGCTCCACTTTCGCGGCCACCGTCTCGGCGCTCAGATCCTCGGGGTCGACTTTGTACTCCCGTACTTCATACTTCATCCCGAGTTGATCGAGAATGCGAATCGCGTTGGTCTTCGTCATGATGCCGCAAAACACCATAGCGCCGTGCGCGTGCGAATCAATAGCCGTCCGGGAGCGATCAGCGCGGGGGTTGCCAGAATCTCCTCGCCCAAATCGGCGGACGCCAGCAACTTCTGCCCGGCGCCCGCTTCGATCACGCTCACCACGCCGCTGTGGCTCGCCACATAGACGCGCCCGCCCGCCGCAATGGGTGACGCGTAGTAGCGATCCGAGCGGCCTCTCACGCGCGCCTGTTTGTGAATCGCGCCGGTCGCGGCATCGAGCGTCGTTAACACGCCGGACTCATTCATCATGTACACCACGCCGCGATACACCAGCGGTGAGGGCAATTGCGGAATCGACCGCTGAAACTTCCACTTCAGCGCCGGCCGTCCCGCCGCCGCGAGATCGTAAACCAACAGCGCATTCTCGGCCGCCATGGTGCGTTGATACTGATCCCACTCGGTTTTGTCCATGGTGCCGTTGGAATCGAGATCCACATACGGAAACACCTTGCGGTCTCGCTCAGTCGGCGTTTCGGCGGGCGCAATCAACCCATCGCGATTCGCGTCACGGGCGGCGATCACCGCGGCAAAATCCGGAATCTTCAAAATGCGTCCCGGATCGTTGTCTGGCGTGTTGAAGCCGTGAATGTACAGGAGCGAACCTTCAATCGACGGCACCGACTTCATCTCACTCGGCAATCCGTCCACGGTCCACACCAGCTTGCCGGTGCGCGCGTCGTAGGCGTTCATTTCAAACGAACCCGGCGCGATCATCAGACCTTTGTAGAGCACGGGTGTTGAGTGCCCGCTGATCGCCGCGGGCCGCGCCGTGCGCCACAACTCTTTCCCGCTCGCCAGATCGAAGGCCGCGATGAAGGAATCCTTCGACTGGTCCACCACGAGAAACATTCGTTCGCCCGCCACGACGGGCGACGCGCCCACGCCGTACAAATTGTTGAACGGCCCCAGCGGCTTGCGCCACCGTTCGCCGCCGTCGTGATCGTAGGCCACCAGTCCGTAGTCGCCAAAGAACGACACAATGCGCTTGGCGCCGACCGCAACCGATGCCGCCGAGGCGTGATTCAACTCATGCAGCTTTTCGGTGCGCGCGGCTGTCACCGCGCGCCGCCAGAGTATGCGTCCCGTCGCGCGATCGAGCGCGAGCGTGGTCAATTCGCCCTTCTCCGCTGCCGTCAGAAAGACGCGCTGCCCGCTCACCAGTGGCGACGACAATCCCGCCGGCAACGCGGTTTTCCAAGCCAGATTTTTCTCCGGCCCGAACTCAACGGGCGGCGCGCCCGCCTCGTCCGCCACGCCCGTGCCGTTCGGCCCGCGAAAACGATCCCAATCCGCCGCCAGCGCAAGCGCCAACAACCACGCCGCGTTCATCGCTTTTCTCCTACTGCCACAAAATGTTCACGCGTGCGGTAGTACTGCACGCCCGCATCCGCCGCCGGCATCGACATTGTGATTTCGCCCATTCGGTTCATTCCCAGTAGCTCAAATTTCAACACCGAGTCGGACTTGGTGTCGGACTTCGCGCCGGTCCGCGTATTCGTGATCGTGACCGCGGCGCCCGGGACCACGCCACCCGTGGCGTTAGCCATCGAAATCAAGCCGCGTAGCATGGCGAACCTCCCGAAACGGATTCGGGCCGATGCTATCACAAAAGTTTCGGTGATTCCGCCTCCGCCGGGCGGCGTTAGAACCGCAAACCCACAAACCCCTGGCTTCGAAACAGGCCAAAAATACATACAAGGGAGAAGGCAAGAGGTCGTCGAGCGGAAGATCTTCTCATTGACATTATCGGTGCGAAATGACACACTTCGGCGTGCATCGGCCTGAACCAGCGGGCTGCGCCGAAGTTCTCGTCATCTTGACTCGGTTGGGACGTGCGGCGGATCAAGATCGAGGGAGGCAACGAATGAAAGACTGTTTCCGGGCGGCCGCCGCCTTGCTGCTGCTTCACGCCGCCGGCGGCGCACTTGCGGCCATCGAGAAGCTGACCGTGTCACGCGACGACAACGTTTACGAGGCCTTCGCCGACATCGCGCAGAGCAATGGCGCGCTCGTCGTCACCTACCGCGAGAGCATGATGCACTCGCCGTATCCGTTCTCGCGCGTGGTGGTGCGCCGCAGCATCGATGGCGGCAATACATGGCTGGCCAAGCAAGTGCTGATCGAGAAGGACGCCACAGCGGGGCAGGGGCGGCTGAACTGCTCCCGTATCGCCGCGCTGCGGGACGGAACGCTTTTGCTGGTGGTGGACTACTATCCGGATGGCGCCAGTGAATTGAAGGGCATGGAAGCCATCGGAATCCTGCTTTTTCGCAGTACGGATTCGGGCAAGACGTGGACGGGTCCGGTGGATACGGGCGTGCGCGGCGCGATCGTTCCCTCGCTGAAGCAGTTGACCAACGGTCACCTGTTGATGGGCTTGACCCGTCTGGTGGCGCCCGATGGAACGCTCGCCAACCGGCGCGAGGAGCAACTCGTCTACCGGTCGCGCGATGGCGGAACCAGTTGGGAAGGTCCATCGGCGGTGCCACAGCATCCCACCATCGCGCTCAACCTCAACGAGGGGGATTTCGCGGAGATGGACGATGGCGCCGTGGTGCTGTACATGCGCGAAGACAAGGAAGGCTTCACGGGCTGGAAGAGCGTGTCGCGCGACGGCGGCAAGTCTTGGTCCGCGCCGTTTCGCTCGCATATGCGCTCGGTGTGCGGCCGCCCGTCGGTGGGCAGGTTGCGGAGTGGCGAGGTGGCGGTGACCTACCGAACGTGCACGGCCGTTTCGGTGGCCCTGGCCTTATACGTGGAAACGCCGGCGGAAGCCGTCCGGTCCACGGAGCGTGACCGCAACAACTACAAGACGGACTTCTACGCCGGACGCTCTGCACTGATCGACAACGACCGGTCCGTTTATCCCGACACGGGCTATTCAGGCTGGGTGCAACTGCCTGGCGGTGAGATGTACGTGGTGAACTACATTGTTGATGACGCCCCGCGAGCGCAGATTCGCGGGTACCTGGTGTCGCGCAAAGACTGGTTTCTGTTTCCAGAGGGCGCCATCCCCTGGCAACATGCAAGCCGGGAACCCTATATCGAGATCGCGTCCGAAGCGTCCGCCAAACAAGCTCGCGCAAACCAGGGGCGGAACTGGGCGGAAAGGTTTCCGACGCAGAAATGAGCGTCCAGGACGTAGTCATCGCGGGCGGCGGCGTCAGCGGACTGAGCATCGCGATTCACCTGCGCATGCTGGGAGCCGGACAAGTGACCGTGCTCGAGCGGTACCATGCCGGAGCCGGCCAATCCGGCCGGGCGGCGGGCATCTTGCGCGCACTGGTGAACAACTCCCCGGTGGCATCGATCCTGCTGGAGTCGATCCGTTTTTTTGAGAGTTTCGAGGACCGGTTCGGGCAGGCGATTCCTTGCCATCGGCCAGGCTATCTGTTGGTGAGCCGCTCGCCGGCTGCCGGAGCCATGGACCGAACCATCGCCAGCGCCGGTGCGGCGGGTTGCTCCGCGAGCCGGATTTCGGGAGACGAAGCGGCGGAATTGCAGCCGGGCCTTCGGTGCGGCGCAGATGACATTTACGCATACGAACCCGGTGCGATTCACCTGGACCCTATGATGGCCACGCAGGTGCTCGCTCGCGTGGCGCGGGGACTGGGCGTGCGAATCGAAGAGGGCTGTCAGGTGGAGTCGATCCTGGTGGAGAACGGCAGGGCGGCGGGCCTCGGCACAGCGAAGGAACAGTTCCGCGCCGGCAAGACCGTGCTGGCGACTTCGGTTCTCGGCGCCGGGCAACTGCGCGAACTCGGCGTGGAGGTTCCCGTCTTCCCGCATCGCGCGGAAATGGCGTTCTTTTCCGTGCTTCCGCAGTCGCCGTTCCGGCTGCGGCGGATCCTCTCCGACGCCACGACGTTACTCTACATGCGGCCGGAAGGCTCCGAACAGATGTTCGTGGGCTGGCGCGAGAGCGACCGCATAGCGAGTCCGGAGGACTTCGCCGCCGTGGATCCGGAGAACTACCGCCAAACCTCGAACTACGCCACGCTCGCCGATATGCAGGCACGCTTGACGGCCACGCTACCGTTCATGGACGACGGCTTCGTTCACCGTACCTACGCCTGCGTTTACGACTACACTCCGGACGGCATGCCCGTACTCGATCAGGCTGCCTCGGTCCCGGGGTTGTACTTCGCCTTGGGTTACAGCGGCGGCGGATTTTCGCTTTCGCCCTGGGTAGGATCGGCGATGGCGCGCTATCTCTGCGAAGACGTCAAGACTGCGGAGTTGGAAATGTTGCGGCTGGCCCGATTCAGCGAAGGCGCCGCGGTTTCCTGGAGCAACGCCGCGGTGGATGCAAAGCCACAGGGAGAGAAGCAGGGAGAGAAAAATGCTTAGCGCAGCCGCCGATGTCACCTTCGACTGGGCCTTGCTGACCGCCGAGTATCTTGCCGATCCGTACCGGTTCTACCGAGAACTGCGCCAACACGCGCCTGTATGGTTCAGCCGGCGGCTGAACGGCTGGATCGTGACCCGGTACCCGGATGTGTGCGCCGGTCTGCTCGAGAAACGGTTGATCTCCGGACGCCGCGTGGAATCGTTTTTTTTCGCCCCGGATCCGGAAACGCGCGATCAGATGCGGCCGCTCCATGATCATCTGGGCAAGTGGATCGGCAACATGGATCCGCCGGATCACACACGGTTGCGCAGCCTGGTGAACATGGCGTTCACGCCGCGCATCGTGCAGGAGCAGGCGGAGGCAATCGCGCGAATCACCGGTCGGTTGCTGGACACGGCGGAGGCCAGCCGGGAGATGGAGTTCGTCCGGGAGTTCGCCTATCCGCTGCCAGCTACGGTCATCGCGGAAATGTTGGGCGTCCCGGCGGCCGATCAGGACCAATTCATCGCCTGGGCCGACGACATCACCGCGTACAGCGGCAGCGGTAGCGCCGATCTGGTTCTCAGCCGCGCCGCGCAAGGCAGCGTGGCGGCGCTGACCGAGTATTTCCTCGGGATCGCGCACGAAGCGCGGCAGCGTCCGGCGAAGGGGTTGATTGGCACGCTCGTCGAGATCGAAGAGTCCGGCGACAAGCTGACCGAACAGGAACTGGTTGCGATGTGTACCTTCCTGCTGGTTGCGGGACACGAAACCACGATGGCGCTGTTGTCGAACGGCCTGCTGGCGCTTTTGCGGGACCCCGAGGCTCGCGGCGAGCTAGCCGCGAATCCAACCCTTGTCAAGACAGCGGTGGAAGAGTTCCTGCGGTTCGACAGCCCCATTCAACATCAAACGCGGGTGGCGGCAGAACCGCTCGAAATCGCTGGAACTCGCATCGAGCCGGGGCAGCGGGTTCTGCTCATGCTCGGCTCCGCCAACCGCGATCCGGATCAGTTTGCCGATCCGGACCGGTTGAACATACGGCGCGAACTCAACCGCCATATTGCGTTCGGATTGGGCGTCCACTACTGTATCGGCGCGCCGCTGGCGAGGCTCGAGGCCCAGATCGCCTTTCCGGAGATCCTGCGGCGGCTTCCTGGGTTGCGGCTTGCAGCCGGAGAGCAGTTGGAGTGGCGCGCGCACACGTCCAACCGCAACCCGCTGCGAATGCGAATTGTCTGGTAGAAACGAATCGGAACAGGAGAAACGGAACGAATGCGTCAGAGCCGGGTCAAGAAGCGATGGGCACAGGGAAAGCCCGTGCTGGGTACAGTTGCTCATTTCTCGGATCCTTCAAGCGCCGAACTCATCGGGCTGATGGGGTTCGATTGTTTGTGGATCGATCTCGAACATCAGCCGCTGAGCATGGCCGAAGCCAACAACATGATCCGCGCCGCGCGTATCGGCGACATGGACGTGATGGCGCGCCCGGCCAAGGGGGAGTTCATGCGGATGGCCCGGCTCGTCGAGGCTGGCGCATCCCTGATCATGTATCCGCGCTGCGAATCGGCGGACGAGGCCCGGGAACTGGTGCGATGCGGCAAGTTTCCGCCGCTCGGGGAGAGAGGCTTCTTCAGCGCGAGCGCCGACAACCCATATAGCACGATGCCAGCCAAGGACTACGTGCGTGAGGCCAACGAGCAGACCATCCTCATCGCGCAGATCGAATCGCCCAACGCGGTACGGCACGCTGCCGGAATCGCGGCCGTCGACGGAATCGACATGCTGTTCTTCGGACCCGGAGATTTCTCGGTAATCTCTGGCGTGCCCGGCGACATCCTCAATCCTCTGGTGCAGGCGGGCCTCGAGGAAACCGCGCGCGTCGCCTTGGCCGCGGGCAAACGGTTCGGCACGATCGTGCCTGACCTGGAATACACGAAGCGAATGCTCGGGCTCGGCGCGTCGTTGCTGTGCTATGGAGGCGACCTGCACTTCGTCCGCCAGGCGTTGATCGATGTCAGAAGCAGGTTCGGTCCCCTCGGCTTCGAGTTCGAACCCAAACTGAGTCACGACAAGACCGGACCGGCGGCGGTGTAGAAAGGGCAGCGGCGATGAAACACAGAAGATTCGGCCAGCTGGGATGGAGCGTCTCCGAGATCGGCTTCGGATCCTGGGCGCTAGGCAGCAATTGGGGTCCGCAGAACGACGACGACTCCGTTGCGGCGATCCATCGCGCGCTCGATCTCGGCTGCAATTTCATCGACACGGCTCGAGCCTACGACGACGGACGCAGCGAACGCATCATTGCCCGGGCGTTGAAGGGCAGGCCCAGGGGCTCCGTCTATGTCGCCACCGAGGTGCCGCCGGTGTTGCCCGGAGATTGGCCCCCGAGCCCTTACGACACGATCGAGCAGCGTTTTCCCGAGGCGCATATCCGCGCCGAAGTGGACAAGAGCCTCCGCGATCTCGAAACCGACTGCCTCGATCTGGTCCAGATCCACACATGGTCGCGCGGCTGGAACCGCGATCCATCGGCGTTCCAGGTGCTGCGGGCGCTCCGGAAGGAAGGCAAGGTGCGGGGAATCGGCGTCAGCACGCCCGAACACGATCAGAACGCCGTGATCGACCTGATCCGCGGCGGGTGGGTGGATACCGTCCAGTTGATCTACAACATTTTTTCGCAAGAGGCGCAGGAGGGGCTGTTGGACGAAGCCGCTGCACACGGCGCAGGAGTCATCGTGCGCGTCGCGTTCGACGAGAGTTCGCTGACCGGCAAGCTGACCGACTCGACCCGGTTTCCAGAGGGCGACATTCGCGGCAACTACTTCGCGGGCGACCGTCTGGTCCGGACCGTCCGCCGAGTGAAGGCGATCGAAGCCGCCATCGCCGGAGAGGAGCCGGATACGGCCACCGCCGCTCTCAAGTTTGCCTTGAAACCCGCCGCCGTCTCCACCGTGATCGCGGGCATCCGAAACCCGTGGCAGGCGGAGAAGAACTGCGCGGTGGGAGCCATGGCGCCCCTGACCGGCCGACTGGAGCAGGAGTTGCGCAAGCACTACTGGCGCCGCGCTTTATGGCACTCCGGCAAATAGAGCAGGGTCATGGGAGGAGCATGAGAAAAGCATCCGTACGCATGGGATTGTTGGGCTGTGGTACCATCTCACAGTTTGCCCACATTCCCGCTTTGATGAAGGCTCGCGGGGTGGAGTTTTCCGCCGTCTGCGACGCCGCGCCAGATCTGGCGCGGGCGATGGGCGAGCGCGCGGGCGTCGCGAACTTTTTCACGGACTACCGGGAGTTCCTGTCGTCCAGCGGAATAGAGGCGGTGGTGATCGCCGTTCCCGACGAGTTTCACCTTCCGCTGGCGCGTCAGGCGCTCGAAGCCGGCAAGCATGTTCTGGTGGAAAAGCCGCTCGCCGTCAACAGCGGCGAGTGCGCGGAGCTCACCGAAGCCGTGAGGCGTTCGGGAAAGAAGCTCCAGGTGGGCAGCATGAAGCGTCACGACCCGGGCATCGCCTTTGCCCGCGACTTCATCCAGCGCCGCGTCGGCGAGGTCTTTTCGGCGAGCGGGTGGTACCGCGACTCGATGTTTCGCTACGACATGCAGGAGGCAATCCTGCCCGAGGTGGTTACCAGCAGCCTCTCGATCCAGTCGGCAAAGGATCCCAAGACGGCCGACAAGCGCCACTACTCGCTGGTCACCCACGGTGCGCACCTCTTCGATACGCTCCGCTTCCTGGCGGGCGGTATTTCCGCGGTGAATGCCAGTCTGGTGGAAAAGTGCGGCCAGTATTCCTGGCATGGTGTGTTGCACTTCGAACGGGGCGTGCTGGGCCATTTCGAACTGTCTGTGAAGACCAGCGGCGAGTACTCGGAGGGTTATTCGGTACACGGCGAGCATGGAAGCGCCGAGATCCGGACCTTTCTGCCTTTCTACAACCGGAGCAGCGAGGTCCGGGCTTTCGACGGCCGCACGCGGCAGTGGCACACTCCGCTAGGCAGTAACAGCAATCCATACAAGAACCAGATCGAATCGTTCGCCGCGGCGATCCTCGAAGACGGTCCCACCAATCCGGATGCGGCCGAAGGGTGGGCCGCCGTTAGCGTGCTGGAAGCGGTGGAGGAATCGGTAAGCCGGGGCGGGAGGGTCGAGGCCGGCGAACTCGCACTGAAGGTTTGACCTCCGAAGCTCTGACATGGAATTTGGCATTTTCTCTCGCACCTACTCCCGGCCCACTTTGGACGGCGTGCTGGACGCCATTTCGGCGCACGGGCTTTCGCACATACACTTCAATCTCCGCTCGGCCGGCGCGCCGAGTCTTCCCGATCGGATCGAAGATGAATTGTGCACGCGCGTTCGCGCGGCATTTCAGGCGCGCGGATTCACCATGACGTCGATCTCGGGAACCTTCAACGCGATTCATCCCGACGAGCAAGAAAGGCGCTCGGGCGCACGGCGGGTTTGTCACCTCATCGAGCGCTGCCGGCAGTTGGGCGCCTCCACCGTCACCCTTTGCACCGGCAGCCGCGACCCGGACGACATGTGGAAACGGCACCCCGGCAACGATCTTCCGGATGCCTGGACGGACATGCGGGAAACGCTAGACAGGCTGCTTCCGGCCGCTGGGGAGCACGGCGTGGTCCTCGGCATCGAACCGGAAACCAGCAATGTGATCAACTCGGCGGCCAAGGCGCGGAGGCTGCTCGATGAACTCGATTCGCCATGGCTGAAGATCATCCTGGATGGAGCCAACCTGATCGAGAAGGCCAGCCCTTCGGAAATGGCGCGCACACTGGCCGAGGCCTTCGATCTGCTAGGGCCGGACATTGCGATGATTCATGCCAAGGATCTCGCGGATCCTCCGTCGCGGCCCAGCCAGGCCGCGGGCCAGGGAGCACTGGATTGGGACACCTACTGTAACCTGATCCACTGTCATGCCAAGCACGTGCCCATCATCCTGCACAACCTGGATGAGACAGCGGTGCCCTCGAGCATCGCCTTCGTCAGGGATCGCCTGTATGCCCTTCTTTGAACACGACGGGATCCGCTTCCACTACCAAGCCGCCGGCGACGGCGCGGCGCTCGTGTTCACGCACGGGCTCACCGGAGATCTGGAGCACGCCCGGGACTTGACCGGTGCCATGTCTGGATATCGCCAGGTGTTCTGGGACGCTCGCGGCCACGGCAAGACATCGCCGGTCGGCCCGGCGGGCGGATTCTCCTTCGACGTGTTTGCGCGGGATCTGGCTGCGTTGCTCGATCACCTGGAGATTGAGCGCGCCGTGGTGGGCGGCGTCTCGATGGGTGCGGGCATTTCCACGAAGTTCGCGATTCTCAACCCGGATCGAGTGCGCGCCTTGATCCTGGTGCGGCCCGCCTGGCTGACCGAACCGCTGCCGGAGGGGCTGGAACTGATGCCCGTGGCCGCCGGGTACATGGAGCAGTTCGGTATGGAACAGGGGCGCGAGCGGTTCGTGCAGTCCGGCGGTTACCGGTCCCTGCTGGCGAGCCAGCCAGACACCGCCGCCGCGCTCAGCGAACAGTTCCTCGCCGAGGCGGCGTTCGAACGCCGCGGACGGTTGACCGGGATTCCCGGCGACGCTCCCATCCGCGCATGGAGCGAGGTGGAGAGCCTGCGGATTCCCGCGCTGGTGATCGGCTGCGAACCGGACTACGTGCACCCCTTATCGTTCGCCAGAGTATGGGCCGAGCGGCTGCCGCGCGGAAGATTCGCGCAAGTGCCCGCCAAGTCAGCCGGATTCGAACCGCACGCCGAAGCGGTGCGGCAGCATATCGCCGGGTTTCTATCTTCCCTGGAGGTGGATCAATGAGCGTCCTCAAAATCCGTCATACCGGAATCGTCGTCAGCAACATGGAGACATCGCCGCCCTTCTACCGCGACCTGCTCGGTCTCGAAGTTTGGTGGGACCAGGTGGAAGAAGGCCCCATGGTGGAGGCCGTGACAGCGGTGCCGGGAGCGCGCATTCGCACCGTCAAGCTCAGGGCGCCAGACGGACTCTCGATTGAACTGCTGCAGTACCTGAATTCGCCCGGTCCGGTTCCGCCACTCAATACTTCGAACAACATCGGATGCAATCACGTAGCGCTCCAGGTGAACGATTTGGATGCTCTGTATCGCAGTGCCCAAGCGCAGGGAATCCGCTTCCACTGCGCTCCAGCAGTTGCCGCTGGCGGAAAGGCCAAGGTGACCTACGGCCGCGACCCGGAGGGCTTGATCCTCTAACTCGTGGAGATTCCGTCATGATCCCCCCGCGGGTGAGCGGGCCAAACAGGAGCACTGAAAAGATGGCGCTTCACGTCAGCGATTTGACGCCGGTAACGACGCAGCCGGTGAACACCCGCTTCCGCCGCATCGTCACGCCCCTTCCGGCGCCGCAATCGATCGCCGAGATCGAGCGGCTTCGCCGGTTCGAACCGCAGTCGATGGCCGGAATGCCGCCGATTCTCTGGGATGGCGCCGCGAACTTCCTGGTTCGCGATCCGTACGGGAACCAGTGGATCGACTTGAGCAGCGGCATCGTGGTGGCCAACGTTGGGCACGCCAATCCGGACGTAATGGCGGCGATCGGCCGGCAACTCGACGCCAAGCGTATCTTCTCCTATGCCTTCTCCACCCAGATTCGCCGTGAACTGCTTGAGCGGCTGGTGAAGGTCGCTCCG
>Ga0194119_10007054_pt1 | contig 15998 bp, 15 predicted proteins | sample TA2MahC100mmetaG_FD_148620 | JGI IMG/M metagenome (GOLD analysis project Ga0194119, IMG submission 148620) | Freshwater microbial communities from Lake Tanganyika, Tanzania - TA2015018 Mahale Deep Cast 100m | ecosystem: Environmental > Aquatic > Freshwater > Lake | place: Tanzania: Lake... | reverse complement strand
GATTCTCTACGACCGCTCACGCGCGGACATCGTCACAAAGCTGAATGAACTGAAGAGCGTGATCGAGTCCGGCACGCTCAAGGGGTGGAGCATGGAGGGGCTCAAGGCGATCAATGTTGGCCACCACCTTTACCAGCCGCTTTTGCACCTCGAATCCAACGTGATTGCGATCTCGCCGGCACCGCTCAACAAGGGTGAATGGCGATTCGTTCACGACATGATGGAGTTTGCCCAGCGACACCCTGAGTACTTCACGGACCGGCAGGTCTACCTGCTCCGCAATCTCTCCCGGGGCCGCGGCGTGGGCTTTTTCGAGGCCGGCAACTTCCATCCCGACTTCATCACCTGGGTTGTCGAAGGCGCGAAGCAGCACATCACATTCGTCGACCCGAAGGGCATCCGTAACCTGCCCGCGAGCGACGACAAGATCAAGTTCTGCAAGACCATCAAGGAGATCGAAACCCGCCTCGCCGACCCGGACGTCACGCTCTCGTCATTCATCGTCTCCAACACGCCTTCGCACGTGATGGAAAAACAGTGGGGCATGAAGAAAGCCGAGATGGCGAAACGCAACATTGTCTTCCAGGAGGAAGACACGGACGTCTACATCAAGTCAATTCTGGGTGCGCCTCCGTGACTTCCGAAGCCCCGTCAGCCTCAATTAGCGAGGCGCCCCCTGTGACCAAGGAACTTCCTCTTGCCTCATGGGAAGAGTATCGGGCGACAATCACTGACATCGAGCGCTGCTTCGGCAGCCACGACAAGCGCGATGGCCGATCGCATGAAAACACGATCGCCTATCGCGGGCAGAAGTCCGCGACGTGGGCACTCGAAACGACTCTCGAGCGCGAGGGCGGGCCGCGGCAGTTCACCGTGCATCAATACTACGAGCGCGCGACCCGGCATCTCCGGGAACTGGAGTCAATCACCGGCCGCACATGGCCGTTGCCCGGCGATGCCGAACTTAAGGAGGTATTCACGCGCAATGCCGATTCGCTCCACGTGAGCGCTCCCGCGTATCCTTATCTCGCGTATTTGCGGCACCACGGCTTTCCGTCGCCTTTTCTCGACTGGTCGCTGTCCGCTTTTGTGGCGGCCTTCTTCGCGTTTGAATCCGCCGACCAGGCCAAGGACGAGCGCGTTGCAGTCTACGCCTACGTGGACACGCCTCTCGGCACAAAAGCTGGGTTTATCGGCGCCCCGATCATCACCCTACTTGGGCCACACGTCGCGACGGACCGCCGTCATTTCATGCAGCAGGCAGTGTATACGTGGTGCGTGAAACAAGAAGGCGAAGGCGACGACTACACGATTTGCAGCCACCACGATGTGCTTCGTACTCCAAGTGAACAGCAGCACACGCTCCTCCGCATCACACTGCCAACATCAGAGCGGCGAACAGCCCTCCGCGATCTTCAAGCCCATAACATCAATCACTACACGCTGTTCGGTACGGAGGATGCTCTCGCGCGAACGCTGGCGCTGCGGGCATTTCTACTTGGCTGACCGAGCCGGGTGAAACCGCACTCTGTGGGCAACCGCGTACGCAGTATTCTGGTTCTTCGGGACTTTTAGTGGCACTGCAGCCGGGGCCTGAGATCCAGTTTGCCGCAAAAGAACAGGATTCGGGTGCGGTAATTCGGGAATGAGCGGAAGCCCCGAGCCGCGTATTTCAGGGCCTGAATCGCGCTGTTGAATCCCTCGCTGGTCGCATTCGTGATTCGATAGAGGAAGTAGCTCAGAAGATTCGGGAGGTGTCGCTTGAGCATCTTGGCCACCTTGACCACAGGCCGGAGGCGGCACCTTGCTCCCCATGCGTACCACCGTTTGAAGAACTGCTCGGCACTCGTGGAATACACATGCCGCCAGAACCAGCGGAACTCCTCCTTGATTGCCCAGGCTCGGGCCGTTTTCAGCCCGTTGTGGCGGATGGCTGCGAATCTGCGGCGTTGCTTCCACGAGAGGTTTGACTTGTTGAAGAGCCAGAGTTGGCGTGTGCCTTTCAGTCGGTCGTCGTCTTCCGCTTGGAGAGCCTTGTTCTCTGCACGTCGCACTTGATCGACAGCTTCACCAAGGTGCTTGGCCACGTGAAACTTGTCGTGCACCAGTTCGGCATTCGGGGTCTGTTTCGCCACGGCATTGGCGTACGCGGGCAGCATGTCGGCCGCCACGGCTCGGACCTGGTCCCGTTGCTCCGGCGTCAGGGTCTGGAGGACCGCCTCCGCCGCGACCTGCGTCCTGTCCTGAACGACGTCCAGAACGCGAGATCCATCGAGATCCGTCAGCACAGTGATGTAGTCATGGCCTTTTCCAAAGCTCTTTTCATCAATCCCGAGATGTGGAATCGGCGTTGCCTCACGCCGCTCCAGGCCTCGCTCGACTGCTCGGTTCATGATCGTCTGCAAGGAATCCCAGGAGAGGCCAAGGATCGTAGTAGCGGCTTTGACGTTGCGGCAGGCCTGCAGGACTTCGATGGCAAAAGCTTCGAAGAGGAGGGTGAATCGACTATGCTTTGCCGCCCACGGAGGTACGATCGTCTTCACTCCATGCTCTGGACAGCGGCATCGAGGGAGGCGGGCTACGAGCTCCGTTGTGAACTGCATGGTGTCGAGGTGCCGCCAACGTCGTTCGTCGGCATGATCAGCCAGGCCGCATGGGCGGCCACATTCAGGACAGGTGACCTCCGGGCCGACGTGCTTCAAGCGGATTTCGACTCGACGATCCTCGAGCCGCAGGTCGACCGACTCAACCAACCAGGAGGTGTCGGTCCCGAGCAGCCGGGAGTAGTGGGTGGCAAGTGTTTCCATCCCCCCAATCTAAGCCATCGCCGGTCCCGAATCCGACAAAACGTGCCACGAAAATCCCCGAAGAACCCGATGATCCACCGCAGCCGGCAAGTCGAGCCGATTGGTGACGAGCGTGGATCGCGTTCCAGGGCCCGTACGTGGCGTGCCCGCGATCGATCACGTCACAGTGGTCAGTCTCGACCACCGACTCTTCCACCGCCGTGATCCACTGGCCTGCGGCGTCGGATCGAAGATCGCCACCGACTCCGAAAGCGAATCCAGGGACGCCCGGCTGACACCGAGCCGCTTGCGGACCTTGTCGAGAGCGCAGGCCCGCTGCAGGTCGCGCAGGCTCTCGATCGCCGGGCTGATGAGCGACATGAGGATCAGTGCCCAGTCCTGATCGACGAACAGCCGGCGGTTGCCGGCCATGCCGCGTTCAGTGCCCATCGTGCGCAGCCGCGAGAGCAGCAGCATGACCGGCACGAGATCGCCGTACCCAGCAGCGTGCAAATCTTCCCGGATCACTCACCTTGCCGGGTAGACGATGTGCAAATCCCGTGCCGAACAGGATTGCCGGGATGCGCGGAGTGAACGTCTGGCGACGGGGCATGGGCGACCCCGAGCCCGTGCCACGTGTGACCCAGTCCCCATCGCTTACGCGATTGGGGCTTCCGGTGCGGGGTCTGCGGAGGTGCGCCGCGGGTTGGAAACCCGCGCTACGAGGGGCATGAACTCAGCCGCGGCCTGGAAACTCGCCCTCCTCTCAGGCTCGGGGTTGCCCGTGTCCTCGAGCGGGCTGTGGGAGCAAGCGCAGGCAGGATGCCGAAGCGCCGCGGACACGCAGTGAGCCGAGGCCCGGAAGGTCGAGGCGAGCGTCCAGCGAGGGGGCACGGGCGGCCCCGAGCCCGTGCCACGTGTGACCCAGTCCCCATCGCTTACGCGATTGGGGCTTCCGGTGCGAGGTCTGCGGAGGTGCGCCGCGGGTTGGAAACCCGCGCTACGGAGGGGAGGAACCCAGGCTCGGGCGGCCCCGAGCCCGCGCCACGCGCGGCCCAGTCCCCATCGCTCACGCGATTGGGGCTTCCGAAGGAGATCGGCACGGCCGCGTGACGTGTCACGCGTCCCAGCGGGCGGCCGACGTCGCGCCGTGACGGCGGGTGCCGCAGAACGACACCTCGATGCCGAGGCTCCGGGCCACGGCGGCCTTCACGAGCGCCGCCCGGTCGGCGGCCGCCGCATCGGTGGCGTAGGCGACCTGGACGTGATTCGCCCGGTGGCGGGCCATCATCTGGTCGCGGGACACGCCGTAGGTCACCGCGTGCATGATCGGCCACTGCCTGGTGGTCGCGTCGAGCCGCCGCTGCGTCTCCTCCGCCGGCAGCGCCACCACCTCCGCCCGACCGACGTCCATGCAGAGCTTCTCGAAACCACCGCGGCCGTCGACCCAGATCCGGCTCCAGACGATCTCCCCAGGCTTGCTCACGCCGGCCAGCGTGCTGCCGCCGAGCCGGAAGTACATCGGCGGCTGGCGGAAGCCCTGGGCGCCCTTCCAGCCACGCACGAAGTGCGCCGGGGGCGCGGCTCCGGAGATCTCGAACACCCAGACCCAGTGGTCGGTGGTCCGCGATCGATCCCAGTCACCCCAGCGGATGTCGTGCAGCGTGTTCTCGACCGGTTCGCCCAGCGCGGCGTGGACCCGCGCGGTGAGCAGGCCGTCGAGGCCGGCGCACTCGTCGACCTCGTTGAAGTGGACGAGCGGCCGGCCCTTGTAGAGCACCCGCGCCGAGCCGGCGGCCGTCACCGGCGGCCGCCTGGAGTCGTTGAGCATGCCCTCCACGAGGTCACTCGCCGGCAGCAGGTCCTTCAGGCCCTGCTGGTACTGGATGCCCACCAGGTCGCAGCCGTAGCGGTCGGCGATCCGCAGGGCCGCCACGTACATTCGGCACTGCAGCAGCACCTGCTGCCGGGTCAGTTCCGTCGCCTCGTCGCGGCCGAAGTGAAATCGCATCCCGGCCCGCTCCAGCCAGCGGAGCACCCCCCGGGCCTCCGCCTCGCTCGTCCGCATCGTCTCGTGGTACAGGGCGCTCTGGCTGAGCCGCTCCTTGAACACGCCGGTCGCGTGCAGGAGACGGTCCGGGATGATGGCGTTTTCCATCCCCATGCAGCCCTCGTCGAACACTCCCATCAGCGCCTTGCGGGTGCGCAGCTCGCCGGCGATCGCCTCCGCCCGGCGGGAGAGCTCCCGGGGGATGCGGACGCTTTCGAAGGGCACCACGTGGCTCGTGTCGTGGTGGATCGCCCGCGTCTCGAGCCAGGCCCGGAGGTGCCGCTCGAAGCTCGGGCTCGAGAAGTCGTCGGCCCAGACGGTCGAGTAGGGCGCGCCGGACTTCGTGAGCGAGCCGTTGAGGTTGAGCATGCCCACGAGTCCCGGCCACTGGCCCGACCAATTGGCGGCGGTGAGGATCGGCCCCCGGTGCGAGGTGAGTCCAGGAAGCACGTGGTTGGAGTACTGCCAGACGGCCTCGGCCACCACCAGCGGCGCCTCGGGATCGATCCGCGAAAACACCTCGAGACCCTCGCGGCAGCTGGCGATGAATCCGTGGCCGCGGCCGCGGGCTGCCGGATGGCCGCGGTCGAGCGACCAGCCGGCGCGGGCGAAGGCGGCGACGAGCGCCTGCTCCAGCGCCCGTTGGGCCGGCCAGCAGGCGCGGTTGGCCTCCTCCCGCAGGTCGCCGCTGGCCACCAGCACCGCCCGCCGTGCGGCGGAGCGACGGACGACCGAAACCGGATGTGCCATGAACGGATCTCCCGGGCGCCTCCCCATCCAGCGCCCCGCACGCGATGGATTCGCAGCCGCATTGACAACTATACTCCCCTCGTTGCGGTCGCTTCACGCCCTTCCATCAGGCCCACGAGTCCCGGCATGATCCATCGATTCCGTCTGCTGCCCTCGCTGTTCGTGCTCACCTTCGGCGCCGGTGCCTCCGCGGCCGATCCGCCGCCTGCCGGGACCCTCGCCGAGTTCACTCGCTGGGTGATCGCCGCCGACTACTCGCGGGATGGACAGATGCTCGTGACCGCCGGTGGCGACAGCCTGCTCTACCGGCCGGGAGACGTGGTGCTCTGGAAGGTGGCCGACGGCTCGCGGATCGGCGACTGCGTCGGCCATCCGACGGCCGTCTGGTCCGCCCGGCTGTCGCCCGACGGCACCCTGCTGGCGACCTCCGGCTACGACGGAAGCGTCAAGGTGTGGGACATCGCCAGCCGCCAGGTGAAGCACGACCTGAAGAAGCACGCCGGCTGGGTGCGGGCCGTCGCGTTCACGGCCGACGGCGCGCGGCTGGCCTCGGCCGGCGAGGACGGCACCGTCGTGCTCTGGGACCCCAGCGCCGGAACCGAGGTGCGGTCGATCGCGGCCCACGGCGGAGCGGCGACCTGCCTTGCCTTCTCGCCCGACGGCACGACGCTCGCGAGCGGGGGCAGCGACAAGCTGGTGAAGCTCTGGAACACGACCGACGGCACCGAACGGGCACGGTTGGAGGGACACGGCGACGTGGTCTGGGCCGTGGCGTATTCGCCGAGCGGCGCCCTGGTGGCCACCGGCGGCGCGGATCGCACGCTGCGGCTGTGGACGGTCGCCTCCGCCCAGCCTGCCGGAGCCCTGGAGGGCCACAAGGACTGGATCACCTCGCTCGCCTTCGCGGCCGACGGCTCGAGATTGGTCAGCGGTGGCATGGACGGAGCCGTGAGGCTCTGGGACGTGGCGGCGGCTGCGGCCCAGGAGAGTCCCGACAAGCTGCCCTCGAGCATTTGGACGGCCGCATTCGCTCCCGACGGCACGTCGCTGTTCCTCGGCACGCATGCCGGCCCACGGGTGGTTGCCTTGCCCGCGCCGAAGCTGCTCCCCCCGCCCCCCGCTCCGCCGAGCCCTCCGGCAGCGCCGCCGACACCCGCTTCCGCCGCCACCGCAGACGGGGTCGCACCGCTGGTGCCGACGGAGTTTCAGAGCATGGCCGGCGCGGCGGGCGCCATCGCCGGCGACGGCACGGTGACGGTGACCGGGCCACTCGCCCGAGACACCTACACCATCAAGGCCATGCTGCCCCCGGGCGGTGCGGTCACGGGGTTCCGCCTGGAGGCGCTTGCCGACGACGCTCTGCCGCAGAAGGGCCCCGGGCGGGCGGGCAACGGCAACTTCGTCCTCAGCACGTTCGCCGTGCTCGCCGGTCCCCCCGACCCCGCCCAAGCCCCGACCTTGGTGCGGTTCACCGGGGCCACGGCCGACTACGAACAGCCGCACTCCGGCGCCGCGGCGGCGATCGACGGCGACGCGGCCACCGGCTGGGCCATCGCGGGAGGCTCCGGTGCGTCGCACGTGGCGACGTTCGCGGTGCATCCCGAGACGACCCTGCCGGCGGGCGCTCCCGTGACGATCACGCTGGATCAGCAGTATGCCGACGGCCAGCACGCGATCGGCAAGTTTCGCCTGTCCGTGGTCCAACAGCCCGCGACGGCACCGTAGCCGCCGACCAGCGGTCACCCCCGAGGAGTTTTCCGTCCATGCCGCTTCCGGCCCCTTCGAACGCCAGCCCCGCGGGTCTCCTCCGTCCCGTCGTGCTCGCCGCCGTGGTCAGCGCCGCGGCCGTCGGCGGCATCGCCTTCACGACCCTCGCCCCGCCGGCTCGGGTGGCGGCCGTGACGGCGCTCGCCCAGGAATCGTTTGCCGTCTGCACGGCGCCGGTCGACTCCGGCATCGAGGCGATCTTCGTGCTCGACTTCGAGACGGGCGACCTGACCGGCAGCGTGATCAACCAGAACACCTCCCGGTTCGGCATCGGCTACCGACACAACGTGCTCAAGGACCTGGAGTTCAAGAAGGTGAAGGATCCGAAGTTCCTCCTCGTTCCCGGTCAGGCCAACTTCGGGGGCCAAGCATCCGGGCGGCTGGCCCCGACGGCGCTCTACGTCACCGACGCGGCGACGGGGGTGACGGTCGCCTACGGCATTCCCTGGAACAGCCAGCAGGTGGCCGGCGGCGCGGCCCCCGCGATGCAGCCGCTCATGCCCTTGGACATCATCCGCCCCCGGGGCGGCGGCACGAAGGTCCGCTAGCATGACCGACTCGTCACCCGCCGAGACCGTGACGGTGGTCGTCAACGGATCGCCCCGACCCGCCGCCGCAGGCTCGTCGCTCGAGCACCTCGTTGCCACCCTGGGCTTCAGCGGACGTCCGATCGCCGTCGAGCTCGACGGCGAGGTGGTGCCACGGCCGGCCCTCGCCACCCGGCGGCTCGCCGGAGGCGAGAGGATCGAGATCGTGACCTTCGTCGGCGGAGGCTGACCGGAGATCCCCATGGCCGCAACCGACGCGCTCACCACCTCTCCCGACGCCGCCGACGCCCCGCTGGTCGTCGGCGGGATCACGCTCGCCAGCCGGCTGGTGGTGGGCACCGGCAAATACGCCACCTCTGCCGAGATGGCCCGCTGCCTCGACGTCTCGGGGACGGACTGCGTCACCGTGGCCGTCCGCCGCGAGCGGCTGGTCAACGCCGCCGGCGAGAACATCCTCGACCACCTGGATGCGACCCGCTACGCCCTGCTGCCCAACACCGCCGGATGCTACTCGGCCGACGACGCGGTCCGGGTGGCACGGCTCGGACGCGCGCTGCTGCGCGATCTCGGGACGGCGACGTCGGAGTGGGTCAAGCTGGAGGTGCTCGGCGACACGAAGACGCTCCTCCCCGATCCGGTGGGCACGCTCGAGGCGACGGAGCGGCTCGTCGCCGACGGCTTCACCGTGCTCGTCTACACCAGCGACGATCCCGTCGTCGCTGCGAGGCTCAAGTCGCTCGGCGCCGCCAGCGTGATGCCGGCGGGCAGCCCGATCGGCTCCGGCCAGGGGGTGCTCAACCCCAACAACCTGCGGATCTGCCTGGAGTATCTCAAGGACGGCGACCCGTCCTATCCGGTGATCGTCGATGCGGGAGTCGGCACGGCCAGCGACGTGGCTCTGGCGATGGAGCTCGGCGCCGACGGCGTGCTCCTCAACACCGCCATCGCCCACGCCCAGGATCCGATCCGCATGGCCGCCGCGATGCGGGACGCCTGCCGGGCCGGTCGCCTCGCGCACCTCGCCGGCCGCATCCCCCGACGGCTCTACGCCACCGCCTCGAGCCCGGACGACGGCCGGATCGTCCGTCACGGCTGACATTCAGGAGCCCGTCCGGTGCTCGCCAAGCGGATCATTCCCTGCCTCGACGTCGACCGCGGCCGCGTGGTCAAGGGCACGAGGTTCCTCGACCTGGTCGACGCCGGTGATCCCGTCGAGGTGGCGGCTCGGTACGAGGCCGAGGGGGCGGACGAGCTCGTGTTCCTCGACATCACGGCGAGCCACGAGGGCCGCGGCATCATGCTCGACGTGGTCCGCCGCGTGTCGGAGGCCGTGTTCATGCCGTTCACCGTGGGAGGCGGTATCCGCACGCTCGACGACGCGGCCCGGCTCGTGCAGGCGGGGGCCGAGAAGGTGAGCATCAACTCCGCCGCCGTCCGCACGCCGGAGCTGGTCACCGCCGTGGCCGACCGTCTCGGCAGCTGCGCGACGGTCGTCAACATCGACCCCAAGCGGGTGGTGCGAGACGGCCGCGAAGTCTGGGAGGTGTTCGTCAACGGCGGCCGCGTGCCGACGGGCCTCGAGGCCGTGCCCTGGGCCCGCGAGGTCGAGCGGCTCGGGGCCGGCGAGATCGTGCTCACCTGCATGGACCGTGACGGCACGCGTGCCGGATACGACCTGGAGATCACCGGTGCGGTCAGCCGGGCCGTGGGCATCCCGGTCGTGGCCAGCGGCGGCGCCGGAGCCGCCGACCACCTCGCCGACGCGGTCGAGCACGGGGGTGCGGATGCCGTGCTGGCCGCTGGCATCTTCCACTTCGGCCAGTGTACGATCCGCGAAGTCAAGGACCTGTTCGCCCGCCGCGGCATCCCCGTCCGTCCCGCCCGTTAGCTTCCCGCGCTCGCTCCTGCCAGGGCTGCCCATGTCCACCATCGAGTCCACCTCCGACGACGTCGCCAAGCCGGTGGCCGCCAACGGCTACAAGTTCGAGGTCGACCGGCTGTTCGACGCCCTCGTCAGGCTCAACGGCAGCGACCTGCACCTCAAGGCCGACCAGCCGCCGATCATCCGCGTCAAGGGATCGCTGCAGCCGCTCAAGCACCCGAAGATCGACGATGCCCGGATGCGCCAGCTCTGCATGCCGATCATGAACGAGCGGCAGCGGCAGGTGTTCATGGACGACGGCGGCGTCGACTTCGCCCACACCTGCGTCGTGGACGGGGTGAAGTGGCGGTTCCGGGTGAATCTGCTCACGCAGCAGGGCTCGATGGGCATGGTGGCCCGCCGCGTCAACAACAAGATCCCCGACTTCAAGGGGCTCTACCTGCCGGAGAGCATCGAGAAGCTCTGCGTGCTCGACCAGGGCATGGTGCTCCTCGCCGGCGTGACCGGCTCCGGCAAGAGCACGACGATCGGGTCGATGCTCAACTACATCAACAAGAACTACCGCAAGCACATCCTCACGCTCGAGGATCCGATCGAGTTCGTGTTCACCGAGGACAAGTGCCTGATCAACCAGCGGGAGATCGGCCAAGACGTCAGGAACTTCGAGATCGGGATGAAGCACGCCGTCCGCGAGGATCCCGACATCATCCTCGTCGGCGAGCTCCGCGACGTCGAGACCTTCAAGACGGCGATCCACGCCGCCGAGACGGGGCACCTCGTGTTCGGCACGATCCACGCGGCCAGTGCCGCCAGCTGCGTGGGCCGCATCCTCGACCTGTTTCCGCAGGAGGAACACGCCTCGATCCGCAGCGCCATCGCCTTCAACATGAAGGGGATCGTCGCCCAGAAGCTGCTCCGGGCCGAGGGGGCGAAGGCCAAGCAGCTCGGCCTCTCCCGCGTGCCGGTCTGCGAGGTGATGTTCATCGACGTCCTGATCAGGAAATACGTGCTCGAGGAGCAGGATCACCTGATCGCCGACCACATCAAGAAGTCGTTTCGGGACGGCATGCAGGACTTCACCATGAGCCTCAAGAGCCTGATCGACCAGCAGCTGATCGACCGCAACGACGCCATGGAAATCGCCCCGAACCGAGAGGCCCTCGAGATGGCCCTCAAGGGCATCGGGGTGACGTGATGCCGCGGGCCGGACACGTGATCGTGGCGGCGTTCGCCGCGCTCGTGGCGGCGCCGGTGTCGGCGTCCGAATGGCCGGCGATGATGCCGCCGTCGTGGGGCGGTCGTGGCCCCGGTGGCGGACTGGCTCTGCTCCCGGCCGTGACCTGGTGGCTGGTCACCCTGGCCTGGATGGCGAGCGTCGACTGGGTCTCGAGGGACGCCGTCAAGCACAAGTTCACGCCCGCCTTCTGGGGCATGGTGTGCGGCCTGCCGCTGTTCCTTGCGGCCCTGCTCACCTGGTGGCTGCCGTCGTTCCTGCTCGGGCTGCCGCTGATGCTCGTCGCACTGGCCGCTCCGGTGGTCACCTACGCGGTGTTCCGCAACTCCAAGCTGCCTCCGTCGGAGCGGGTGCTGACGACCGGTCATGCCCGCAGGATCGCCGCCCGGCTCCTGGGCCGCGTGGGCATCGAGATCGACCCGGGCTTCGAGGAGGGGGACCTGATCCCCAAGGTGGTGCTCGCGGGAGCCGGTGGCAAGGATGCCGCCGAAAACGCGGCTCGGCTGGAGGCGGCCGGCAAGCTGCCCGGCTTCGAGGAGCTGGTGAAGATCCTGCTGGGGGCGGTGATGTCGCGGGCCACCACGCTGCTGGTCGACCTCGAGCAGGCCGGCACCGCGGTGCGGCACGAGGTCGACGGGGTCTGGGAGAAGGCCAAGATCCGCCAGCCCGTCCGGGGTGGGAAGGTGAAGGAGTCGTGGGTCGAGGCGCCCAAGTCGAGCCTCGAGCAGGGCCAGGCCGCCGCCGCCGCGCTCAAGGCCCTGTGCGGCCTGCCGACCAACGTCCGCGAGGCGAAATCGGCGCCGTTCCTGATGCAGGTCGACGGCAAGCCACGGAACTGCCGACTGTCCATCCGGCGGCAGCCGACGGGCGAGCAGCTGGCCGTCCAGATCGAGGCCCCGGCCGCCATCTTCAAGAAGCTCGACGACCTCGGCATGCCCAAGCCGATGGCCGACAAACTGGTCGAGCTGACGCGGGTCGAAAAGGGAGTGATCCTCGTCTCCGCGCCGCTCGGATCGGGCCTCTCGACGACTTTCGACATCGTCCTGTTGTCGGTTGACCGCCTGCTCCGCGACTTCATCTCGATCGAGGATGCGGCTGCACCTCCCCGCGAGATCCAGAACGTCCGCCCCGTTCCGTACGACGCCCGCACCGGCACGACGCCGCTGCAGGTGCTCGCCGACGTGCTGCAGACCTACCCGAATGCGATCGTCACCCGCGACGTGGCCGACCGGAAGCTCGTCGCCGAGCTCGTGCGGCTTGCCGCCGAGGACAAGCTCGTGATCATGAGCCTGAAGGCGACCGACGCCACCGACGCGATCGGGCGGGTCGCGGCGTGCGGCGTCCCCCCCCAACAACTCGCCACGTCGCTGGTGGCATCGCTCGGACAGCGGCTCGTCCGCAAACTCTGCCCGAAGTGCCGCGAGGAGTATCCGACCCCGCCGGCCTTGCTCACGCAGCTCAAGCTGACTCCGGAGCAGCTGCCGCACCTCCGCAAGGCGTCGGAGCACGGCTGCCGGCTCTGCGGCGGCACCGGATATCTCGGCCGCACCGCCATCTTCGAACTCGCCAGCGGCACGACGGTCCGCAAGGCGGTGGCGGCGGCGGTCGACCCGACGACGCTCCGCAAGGCGGCCATGCAGGACGGAATGAAACCGCTGCGGGACGCGGGCATGGCCCTGGTCGTGTCGGGAGTGACCTCGATCGACGAGGTGCAACGCGTGCTGGCCCCCAAAGCCCAGCCGACCGTGCCATCGCAGCCGGGAGCGCCGCCGGGAGCGCGAAAGTCATGATCTCCTTCCCCCTGCTGGGCATCTTCGTCGCCGTCACCTTCGCCCTCTGGAAGGAAGGGCTGTGGGGCGCCGCGATCATGCTCCTCAACACCCTGCTCGCCGCGACGCTGGCCACCGCGTGGTACGAGTGGGTCGTCGCGTTGCTCAAGCCCCGGCTGCCCAGCTACGACTACCTGCTCGATTTCGCGGTTCTCTGGGGGCTGTTTTCGCTGCTGCTCCTGGTGTTCCGCGAGATCGCCGACCGCATGACCCGCACGAAGGTCCGCTTCCGCAGGCCGGTCGAGATGTTCGGCGCCCCGGTCGTGGCGGCGATCGCCGCGTGGGTGACGGTCTGCTTCACGGCCGCGTCGCTCCACACGGCCGCCGTGCCCCGGGATCTCGTGCAGCCCACGCCCGAGACGACCATGTTTTTCGGCCTCGAACCCGATCGCCGCTGGCTCGAGTGGGTCCGTGGCTCGACGCTTCGCGGCCCCTTCGCGGTCGCCGGCAGGGCGTTCGATCCCGATGCGGATTTCATCCTCCGCTACGCCACCCGCCGGCACGCGCTGGAGGCGCAGCGGGAGTTGCGGGTACCGAAGTAGTCATAGGCCGATGGACCAGCCCACCGACTATCGGCCGATCAGCCCCCTGGCGATCGTCGCTCTGCTGCTGGGCTGCTCGTCCGCGGTGGCGGTCTTCACCCGGTTCGGCTGGTTTTTGCCGCTGCTCGGGACGGTGACGGCGATCGCGGCGCTCGCGGAGGTTTCGCGGCCGGCGGCTCCGCGGGCCGGCCGGCTCGCGGCCCTGGCGGGCCTGGCCCTGGCGGTCGGCTTCGGGGCTCAGGCCGTCACCGACGCGGTCGCGACCCGGTGGATCGAGCGAACCCGGGCCCTGGCCACCGCGGAAGCCTGGATCGACGCGGTGCACCACGGCCGCCATGCCGACGCGCTGGCTGCATCGACCCGCGGCATCCTGCCGGCGATCGAGGGCCCGAACCCCGAAGAGGCTGCCGACCGGGCATCCCGCTTCGCCGCCCTGCCAGCCGTTCGCGCGCTGCAGGCCGGCCGGCCGACGGTCGTCTCGGCACGGCCCCTGGGCACCGACGACGGCGCCTGGCTCCTTCGCGTGGCCGTCGGCGCCGAGACCGTTGCGCTGGTCGCGGTGCCGCGGAAGACGGCCTCCGGCCTGGGGCCGATCGAACGCTGGGCCGTCGCCTCCGCGGCCCTCGAGTCCTGAGGCGGCCGGGACCTCGGGCTACGCTTCCGCGTGGAAGCAGCGGACGTCGCGCAGCGTCCGCCCGCCGCCGGCGAGCATCACGAGCCGATCGAATCCCAGCGCGCCGCCGATGCCCTGCGGCATCGCCTCGCCATGCGCCGCGACGAGCCTTGCCGGAACTGGCAGCGGCTCCCGGCCCGAACGGAGCCGCACCGCGTTGGCAGCGGCAATCCGTCGCTCGAGTTCCTCGCGGCCGGTCTCCTCTTCCCAGCCATTGGCGAGTTCGACGCCTTCGCAGAACAACTCGAACCGCCGGGCCGTGCCCGACGCGTCCAGGCGGGCGAAGGCCGCCTGCGACGCCGGCCAGCCGACGAGCAGCGCCGGCCGGCCCCTGCCGAGTTGCGGCTGCACCACCTCGCCCAGGAGGATCTCGAAGGCACGATCCCAGCGATCGCGGTCCTCGCAGGCGGGCGCGGCGATGCCGTGCCGGGCCACCGCCCGCTCGAGTTCGTCGGACGACGCGATCAGGGGATCCACGCCCGCCAGGCTGCCGAAGGCCTCCGTGCAGGTGACCGTCGTGATCCCCGTCGTCCCGAGCGTCGCGGTGCACAGCGTCTCCAGGAGCGGCGTTACGTCGGCGAGCGTCGCCTCCGGCTGGTACCACTCCAGCAGGCAGAACTCGATGTCGTGCCGATCGCCGCGCTCGCCCGCCCGGAAGGACTGGGCGAACTGGTAGATCGCTCCCGAACCGAGGGCCAGGAGCCGCTTCATCAGCGCCTCGGGACTCGCCTGCAGGTAACGGGCCGCCGACTCCCCGGCGAGGAAGACCGCCAGCGGATCGATGTGGGCCTCGGGGAGCACCTCCCGCGAAAGCGCCGGCGTATCGACCTCGAGGAATCCCCTGGCCTCGAACACGTCCCGGATCAGGCGGCGGATCCGCGCCCGCAGCTCGAGGATCGGTCGCGCCGTCATGCGGTCAGCCGGCTCACGTCCGCGCCGCGGCAGCCTGCGGCTTCTCCAGCCGCGACGCCGTCTCGCGATAGACGAGCACCGGACAGGGCGCCCGCCGGACCACGGCCTCGGCCACGCTTCCCATCAAGAGCCGGGTGACGCCGGTGCGGCCATGGGTGCCCAGCACGATCATGTCGGCCTGCTCGTCGCCGGCGATGCGCACGATCTCCCCGGCGGGATCCCCCATCGTCAGCCGGTGCGTGAACGGCACGGACGCATCCCGCGGCTTCACGTCCTCGAGCATCTTCAGGATCCGCTCCGAGTCGGGCTCGGGGATGCCGTAGTACAGCTCCCCGCCGCCGTAGGCCAGCGGCGGCTCCTCGACGTGCACGATCAGCAGCGTGCCGTTGATCGACTTGGCGAGGGCGGCGGCATGCTCGAGCGCCGCGTCGCTGGCAGTGGAGAAGTCGGTCGGAAACACGATCGTCTTGGGCATGGGTGGGACCTCCCGCTGCGGATTCGGTTTCGACACCCTGCAGTGTACCGGCGGGGCAACCGCCGTTCCACGATCGTCCGCTCGTCGGCCCGGAAATCCCCCGCCGTCGAGCCCCGATCGGGCGGTTCTCGCCCCATCGGACACCGGCGGCCGGACGAGGGAGTTTGGAAGATTCTGTACGGCACGGCAGATGCGGGCCGGGACGACGCACGTCTGGCTTGGGCTCACGGCATCCCGCGGCGGCTCGGGGCTGCCCGTGCCCCCTCGTAGCGCGGGTTTTCAACCCGCGGCGCGCCCCCAGAGACCCCGCATCGGAAGCCCGAATCGCGTGAGCGATGGGGACCGACCAGGCTCGGGGCTGCCCGTGCCCCCTCGCTGGACGTTCGCCTCGGGCATCCCGCCCTCGGCTCTCTGGGTGTCCGCGGGTCGAGTAGGCCCGGGGGCTTGCGCCCCCAGGCCTCTCACAGAACCGGACTTGTGGGTCCCACATCCGGCTCTTTGGGTTCCGTTCTCACAGGTCAAACAGGAGCGTCTGACCAGAGGCCAGTTT
>Ga0194119_10007050_pt1 | contig 16006 bp, 16 predicted proteins | sample TA2MahC100mmetaG_FD_148620 | JGI IMG/M metagenome (GOLD analysis project Ga0194119, IMG submission 148620) | Freshwater microbial communities from Lake Tanganyika, Tanzania - TA2015018 Mahale Deep Cast 100m | ecosystem: Environmental > Aquatic > Freshwater > Lake | place: Tanzania: Lake... | reverse complement strand
GGTAGGAAGCAAGGCCTCAAACTCGGGGACGGTCAGGCTCGTCATGCTGAGAAATCGGCGGGGGTTCTTTTTCAAAGTGGCATAAGTTATCATGCCCCGTAGTATACACTATTTCCGATAAAGTCTATTCGATACGACGCGCGCCCAACGCGAAAAGGATCGGCAGCGCGCTCGCGCCGATGAATCCGCCGACAACTAGCGTCGCGCACGCGACGAGCGCGATGTACTTGCCGCGCCGTTTTTGAATCGCGCGGCGAATGATTTCCGCGATGATGCCGCCCGCGGCGGGCGCGTAAAAAATCATAATCAGCCACAAGCCGCCCAGCGCCGCGGCGATCCCGCCCGCGATGATCGAAGCAATCGTTCCGATCAGCGCGATGAGCGCGTAATCGCGCGGCGTGGCGGTATAGTATCCAGCTTGTTGCACCCTCAAACAATCTTTGCAGCGATAACCGACCGGCGTGCGTTCGACGCATTTGATACACACGGGCTTGCCGCATTTGTTACAACGCAACAACGTTTCTGTTTTGGGATGATTGACGCAAAAGACGGGCGCATCAGTTGACATTGTTTTTCTCTGCGAACAAATTTTCGTGGCAACATTTTACCACGAGGAGAATCGGTAGACAAGTAGGGGCGAAGCATTTTTCGTAGTTCGGAAAAATGCTTCGCCCCTACGCGTTAATGATATTTGATCGTCATCACGCCGTTTGCAATCGTGACCGAATCCACGCAGTACGATTGTTGCGGCATTTGGTTTTTCAGCGCTTGCTCGATCGATTGCCCGAGCGCGGCTTTTTGCGCGTCGTTCAAGACGAACACGCCCAGCGTCGCTTGAACGACCGTGACGCGCAGCGCGCAATTGCTCGCGCTCACCGTCAGCACGATCTTGCCGCTGATCGGTTTGAGTCCGGGCGGCGCGTAACTCGCGGTGATCGTGATCTGCCCGTTTTGCAGGGACACGCTCGCGTTGCTCACGTACTCGATCTGCCCGGAGGCAATCGCCGCGTTGATGATCGCGTTGACTTGCGCTTCAGTCAGCGTGAGCGTGCGTTGCGATCCGCCCGGTGCAGTTGTTGGCGCGGCTGATTTGGTCGGCGCGGACGGCTTGGGCGGCGCGGCAGTGGGAATGACCGGCGTGTTCGTCGGCTTGGGCGGTTCGTTGATCGTGATCGTGAACGCGGTTTCGCCAATCGCTCCGGCTGGATTCGTCGCGCGGACGATCAGGATGCGCGTGCCGGGGCTCGTTCCTTTCCAGGTTTGCGCGATTTGGAATTGCGGCTGACTCGCGCCGCCGGGAGTCGTATCGCTCCGGACGACTTGACCGTCTACGAGCAAATCGACGCGCACGATTCCGGTCGCGTCGGATGAAACCGATTGGACGATCACATCCGCGCCGAGCGCGAACGATGTGCCGCTGACCGGCGCGATGACGATCACCTGCGGCTTGGTCGGCGTGGGCGAAGGTTGCGCGAATGGCAGACTCGGCGCGGAACACGCGACGAGAAAAATGAGCGTGCCGAGAAGAATCGAACGATGCATAAATTTGCCTCCTTCAACTTTTGTTCCGATTATACCGCCGCCGATCGTTTGCCGATAGTGCGCGGCGTAACGGCGTGACGGTGACGCCGGTCATTGTGAACGCGCGCTAGCGATACTTGATCGTCATCACGCCGCCGGAAATCGAAACCGTGTCAATGCACGTGATCGCGCGCGCTTGTCCGATGCGGTAGAGCAACAGTCGTTCGGTCGCCTGACGGATCCACGATTTTTGCGCTTCGGTGAGCGATGCATAGCCAAACGTCGCGCCGACGACGGACAACTTGAGCGCGCAATTGCTCGCGCTCGCAGTCAGCGCGATACTCGCAATCGTCGGCTTGATGTTGATCGGGAAATAGTCGGCGGTGATCGCGATTTTTCCGTCCTGCAATTTCACGCGCGCATTGTCCGCGTACATCACCACGCCGGGCGACAACACGTCGTTCGCGATCGCGCTGAACTGTTCTTCGTTCACCGTGTACGTGTACTGCACGACGGTTGGCGTGAATGTCGGCGCAACCGTTGGAACGATTGGGCGCATCGCGGTTGGCGCGGTCGTTGGGATTGCGGTGGGCGCGACGGTGTTCGTCGGTTTGGGCGCGCTGGTTGCGGTTGGAACGGGTGCGAGCGTGGCAGGGGGCAGCGTGGGCGCGGGCGGCTTGGTCGCGGTCGGCGCGGGTGTGGGGGAACTGCACGCGGCGAGAACGATCAATACAAGGACGAGTCCTGCAAAGCGATTCATCGGTTTACCTCCTGAGGATTGTCGAACATATCATACGCAATATTCAATCTGGGTCAAGCGGTCAGGATGAATTCGGCAATTTGCGTCGCGCCATTCGGATCGCGGCGCGCGCGCCGCGGCATCGCAAGCAGGTCGTCCAAGCGCGCGAGCCAATGCCCGCTCTCGAAAGCGGCGGCGGAAATTTCAAACCCGCCCATTTCGCTTTCGATAAAGCGCGCCAGCGTTTTCGCCTCGCGAAATTTGGCGCGCGCGATGTAGCCGAACGGAATGCCCGCGCGGTACGCTTCGGCGACGGTGCTGTATCCGGCTTTGCCGATCACCGCGTCGCTCGCGTGTACCAAATCGGGATGATAGAACGCGGAACGCTGCGGCAACAAAAGCAAGTTGTCGCGCTTTTCTGCGCGACGATGATTGCCGGGCACGACGAAATGCGCGCGCGCCATCTGCGTCAGTCGAACCAGGGACGCGTGCTCTTGCGCGCTTGGCGTCCCGCCCATCGTGATCAGGACGACGCGCGCGCGTGCCGGAATTCCCAATTGCGCGCGAATTTCTCGCGCGGAGGTGCGCGGCTCGCGTGCAACCGGACACGCGACCCGATCGCACGCGCGCGGCGCGCAGACCGGCTCGGTTTGGATGTGATAATCGGCGGCGCGGAAAACGCCGCGCAGATACGCGACAAATTTTTGAAAGCGCGCGTCGTCACGCGTGTACCCGGCGTAAATCCAATCCCAGGTGAAATTTTCGATCAGGATGGATGGAACGTTCGCCGCGCGCGCCACCGCGATCCCCAGCGGCGCGATGTCGCAGATCACGGCGCGGCATTTCAAGCGCGTGACGCGTTGCGCGAGATTGGAGATTAGCGATTGGTCGAGCGGGAAAAATTCGCGCAGGCGTTTGAGCGTTTGCGGAATATTTTCGTTCAGCGCGTCTGCTTGCGCCAGACCGACATCGGTGAGGCAGGAGTGGTACGTGAACGGCGCGCGCAAGGAATCCGCGAAGAACCAGCGCGGCACGCGCGTGAAAATTTCAAAATGGAGCGCCGGGTCTTGCGCGGCAAGCGCGTTCATCGTCGCGGCGGCGCGCGCGGCGTGCCCGAAACCGTGCGGAGAAATGAAATAGGCAATGGAGCGATTCATTGTTCCAGAATTTTCTGCACGCGCCCGACCTTGCCATCTTCCAGCATCACTTTGATTCCGTGCGGATGCTTGGGACTGCTCGTCAGAATGCGCGCGACGATCCCTTCGGTCAGCGCGCCCGTGCGCTGATCTTGCTTTTGGACGATCTGCACGCGCAGACCGGGTTTGATTTCATTGCGATTTGGCACAGGCATAATTTTAACCCCTTGGTCGTTCCCCCGGAATGTACGGAATCAATCCCTTGCGAAACGCGATCTCCTGCACCTCGCGCGGCGCGTAACGCGCATCCATCATCAAGCCGTTGACCGAAATCATCCACGCGAGCGGATTCCTGTCCATCCTACTCGGCAGCGTCCAGCGCGGATCCAGTTGCATTATGTCGAACATTTTGCGGATCAACTGCGATTTGTTGCCGCCGGTGCTCTGACTGACGCCGAACGCCTTGCACAATTCATCCGCGCGGATGTGCGGCTTTTGCGTTTTGTCGAACAGAAAGTTGACCATCCCGATTGTGTACGCGATCCCGCACGCCCACACGTCCGTTTTGCCGCGCGCCAGCGGTGACGGACGTTTGCGCGCGAGCGCGGCGGCGAGTTGGCGACACATCGCCGCGTACTCGTCGTTCAAATGCTCCTTGCACACCTTGTCCGTGAGCGCGACAATCGCGTCGTACGTCGCGCGCATCTCGTTGGGAACCGATTCGGATTGCGCCATTGTCATTCTCCTTTTTTCACGCCTCACGTTTCACGCATCACGCATCACATCTCACGTTCCGCGTGACGATGGAATTTCAATGCCCACGCCGCCATCGCCAGCATCACCGCGCCACAACCGATGTAGATCGCAGGCAAGCCGGTGATCGGCAAGAACGCGTACGCGACGAGCGGACCGATCGCACTGCCGAGATCGCCGGAGGTGTTGTAAAAGCCCAGATTCATTCCGTACTCGTGCTTGTTCGACAAATCGCCGACGAGCGCGGTGGAGAGCGCCTGCGTCGCGCCATACGCGAGCGCGGAAACGATCGTCGCAAAAACCAAGACGCCCAGGTGTGATGCGGGCAACAACGCGGTGCCGATTCCGCCGACGAGTAAACTGAGGACGAGCAACTTCCAACGTCCGCCGGCGCGATCCGACATTCGTCCGGCAATCGGCGCGCCGACCAAACTGATCAGCGTGCGCGAACCGAGCAGCGCGCCGCTCAGACTCGCGATGCCGATTTGGAACGCGCCCAGTTGCAAGCCCGCGCCAAACGTTTGTTGCACGATCAAACCCAGCGTCGCCGAAACGATCCCCGCCGCCGCCAGCCGATTCACGCCCTGCGACGCGACTGCCGCCCACATCGCCGGAGAAATCGCGCGGACGCTTGCCCAGAGTGAACCACGCGCGCGCGCCAATGCGATCCTTGGACGATGTTCCGCGCGCCGCCACCACAGCGCGATCAAGGCGACGAGCGCGCCCAACGCCGAAATGCCCGCGCCGATCCACAACGCGCCGCGATAACCGACCGCGTCGGTTAGTCCGCCGCCCAGAAACGACGCGATGGCGGATCCAAAAAAGAACCACATTTGAAAAATGCCGACCCAGTGTCCGCGCTCTGTTTCGGGCGCCATTTCCAACACGAGCGCGTTGCCGCCGACCCAAATGCCCGACCACGCCAGTCCCCACAGCAGGCGCGCGAGGAGTAGCGGCGGCAGGTCGGTGCTCGTCGCGTACATCGTCGTCGTGACAACGCCGAGCGCGAGCGAGCCGAGAAAAATCGCGCGGCGATTCGGCAGGCGGTCGAAGAACCAGCCGATCGCATTGTTCGTGATCAAGCGGATCAGCCGGTTGATGCTCAAGATCACGCCGACGATGCCGAGCGCGATGCCGGCGTCGGCAAAGCGGGTGGGAAGGACCGTGTACAGCGTCACGTCGCCCATCAGCGAAAGCGCGGTGGCGAAGCCGAGCGGGAAGATCGTCCAGAGCGGGCTAGCGGAATGGGGCGCGCGCGTCGTGTCGGGTGTCATAGTCAGGCAAGGACCATTCTAACCGAGATTAGGCGATTTGCCAAACTTGGACCGAATTTTGACTTGCGGGCGTTGACGCGCGCGGGGTTTTGTGGTATGCTGGTGTACGGTATACGGTATACCAAAAGGGAGGAACATTGGCAATGACGCTCGCTCCAGGTCTCCAACTGGAAATCGATCTCTCCGCGCGTCGTCCGCTGCGCGACGAGGCGTACCTCGTCTTGCGGCGCGTCATCCTCACGGGGCAATTCAAACCCGGCGAACGTCTCATCGAACGGGAAATCGCGGCAAAGATGGGTTTGTCGCGCAGTCCGGTGCGGGAAGCGTTTCGCCGCCTCGAACAAGAACGCTTGGTCGCCGTCAATCGCCAGGGCGTCGTCGTGCAAGCCCTTGATCCGCTCCAGGTCGAAGAATTGTATCAGGTGCGCCAGCATCTGGAAGTTCTCGTCGCGCGGCTCGCCGCGCGCAATTTTACCCCCAAACATCGTCAGCCCCTACAAGAGATTCTCCAACGAATGTCCGCCGCGCTCGCCGCGCACGATCAAGTGCAGGTTGCCGCCGAAAGTGTGCGCTTTCATCGCGCGCTGGCGGAGACTGCCGGCAATCGGCGTTTGGCGAGTCTGGTGGCGGCGGTCGGCGAAGAAATCCAACGCTTTCGCAGTTTGAATATTCAGCACAGCACGCGCACCGCGGCGGCAGTCCGGGAACATCGCCAGATTTTTGCCGCACTGGCGGCGCGTGATGAAGAGCGCGCCGCGCGCGCGATGGCGGAACACATCGAACATTCGTGGGCGCACGCGCGGCAATACGTGTGAGCGCGCGCGGGAAGGGAGGTGATCGGTTCGCAACGATCGGTGGGAGAAATTGATCGGCTATCGAATTTGCAAATCGTGAAGGAGGATCGAAATGTTCGACAAAAGAATCGTGTGGATCGCGTTGTTCGCGCTCATCGCGATCGGTGTGACCGCATGCGCGACGGGCGGTGGTTATCCAAGCAAAGCCCTGGAAATCGTCGCGCCGGCTGGCGCCGGTGGCGGCTGGGACACGCTCGCGCGCACGGTGCAGCGTTCGCTGGAAGTGGAAAAACTGTATCCCCAGCCGGTCACCGTCGTCAACAAAGTGGGTGGCGGTGGCGGCGTGGGGTTGGCGTACATCTTCACCAAGAAGGGTGACGATTACGAACTCGTCGTCTATTCGCCGCCGCTCATCATCAACACGCTCAACAAGACGTTCGAGAACAATTACAAGGAATTGACGCCGCTGGCTAAACTGATCACCGACTATCAGGTGATTATGGTCAAAGCCGATTCGCCGTACAAAACACTGGGCGATTTGATCGCGGCGTTGAAAAAAGATCCGGGCTCGGTGAAGATCGCCGGCGCGTCTTCGCCCGGCAGTATGGATCATCTCTCGGTCGCCAAACTTGCCAAAGCCGCGGGGGTTGAACCGGGCAAGATGGTGTACATCGCGTTCAACGACGTTGGCTCCGGCATCTCGGCGCTCTTGGGCGGCAACGTGACTTGTATGTCCACGGGCGCGGGCGAATCCATCGCGCAGTTGGAAGCCAAGACCGTGCGCGTGCTGGGCGTCTCATCCGCCGAACGGCGCGGCGGCGCGCTGAAAGATGTGCCCACCTGGAAAGAGGCGGGCTTTAACGTCACGTACGAAGTGTGGCGCGGCATCTTTGGTCCCCCCGGTATGTCGGCAGACGCGAAGAAATGGTGGGGCGAGACGTTGAAGAAGATGGCGGGCACCAAGACGTGGAAAGAGTCGCTCGAAAAGTTGCAATGGGTGGACGCGTACGCGGATGCGGATGCGTTTGCCAAGTTCCTGACGGAAGAGGAAGTGTCCTACAAGGAATTGATGACCGCAACGGGGTTCATCAAGTAGGCGTGCGTTGGTAGGGGCGACGTGACGTCGCCCCTACGTGGGAGGGATGTATGAAAGAAAATCGCATTGCCAGCGTCGTATTCTGTCTCTTTGCGCTGACATATTTTGCGCTGGCGTTCACGACGATTGCCCAGCCCAGCGTCCTCCAAATCCTCGGACCGGATGCGTTCCCCAAAGCGATTGGCGTGTTGATGCTGATCCTGTCCGGCGTGTACGTCCTCCAATCGTTTCGCGGGCTCGGGCGCGAAGATGAAACGCGCGCGGCGATCATCGGCGCGGAAGACAAGGTGGGAACGCACATCGAGTGGAAGACGATCGCGTTGATGCTGGGCGTGATGTTGGTGTACGTCTTTTTGTTCGAACCGCTCGGCTACCCGATTGCGACGTTCTTGATGTTCGTCACGGGCGCCGCGATTTTAGATCGCCGGCACTGGAAGCGCGACACGCTCATCGCGGCGGTTGCGAGTTTCGGCTTTTATTTCACCTTCTCGCTGGTGTTGCGCGTGCAACTGCCGGCTGGACCACTGCGGTGGTTGGGTTTGTAAAGGAGGAACGCGATGTGGTTTTTCGATAATCTCGCGCTGGGGTTTAGCGTCGCGCTCACGCCGATCAATTTGTTCTACGCGCTCCTCGGCGTTTTTCTCGGCACTGTGATCGGCGTGTTGCCCGGCATCGGTCCAATGACCGGCATCGCGCTGCTGATTCCGATCACCTTTGGCTTGCCGCCCACCTCCGCGATCATTTTGATGGCGGGCATTTACTACGGCGCGATGTACGGCGGCTCGACGACTTCGATTCTGGTCAACACGCCGGGCGAATCGTCGTCAGTGGTAACTTGCTTCGACGGTTATCAGATGGCGAAGCAAGGACGCGCCGGACCTGCGCTCGCGGCGGCGGCGATTGGCTCGTTCATCGCGGGAACGTTTGCCACGCTGGTCTTGATGCTGATCGGTCCCGCGGTCGCCGCGTTCGCGCTGAATTTTGGTCCGCCGGAATACTTTACGCTGATGCTCGCGGGCTTGACCGTCGTCACCAGTTTGGCGGGGCGTTCGCTCGTCAAAGCGTTGCTCGCGACGACGATCGGTTTGGCGATCGCGACGATTGGGATTGATTTGCAAAGCGGCGTGCCGCGCTACACCTTCGGCAATCCCGAATTGTTGGATGGCTTGGAATTCCTCGTCGTCGCGATCGGTCTGTTCGCGCTCTCCGAGGTGCTGGTGAATCTGGCGGATCTGCGTCAAGCGATCCAGGAACGCCTGGCGATCAAAGGCGGTCTGTGGCTCACGCGCGAGGATTGGCGCCGCGCGACCCCGGCCTTCATTCGCGGCACGCTCTCCGGATTTTTCGTCGGCGGCATCGCGGGCGCAGGCGCCGCCGTCGCCAGTTTCTTTTCGTACGGCATTGAAAAGAAAATGGCAAAGCACAAAGCCGAATTGGGCACAGGCGCGATCGAAGGCGTGGCGGCGCCCGAAGCCGCGAACAACGCCGCCGCCGGTGGCGCGCTGATTCACTTGTTGTGTCTCGGCATTCCCGGCTCCGGCACCACCGCGATTATGCTCGGCGCGTTGCTGATGCTGGGTTTGCAGCCGGGTCCGCTCTTGTTCCAGCAACAGCCGCAATTCGTCTGGGGTTTGATCGCGAGTATGTACATCGGCAACGCGATGTTGCTCGTCTTGAATCTGCCGCTCGTTGGAATGTGGGTCAAGATTTTGGACATTCCGCTGTACTTGCTCGTGCTGTTCATCATTCTCTTTTCGTTCCTCGGCGTTTACACGATGAACAACAGTACCCAGGACTTGTTCCTGCTGCTCGTCTTTGGCATCCTGGGCTATCTCTTGCGCCGCCTGGACATTCCCGCCGCGCCGATCATCCTGGGAATGGTGCTCGGCGACTTGATGGAACAAGCGATGCGCCAATCGCTGTTGATTTCCGACGGGAGTTACGCGATCTTCGTCACGCGCCCGTTCTCGCTGTTCTTCCTCCTCCTCGCAATCGTTTCGATCACGAATCCGTACTGGAAGTATATCGGGGTTGGACTGCGCCGATGGTTTGGGCGCGGCGCACCCGCGTGATTTTCGATCCGCGAACCGCGCGCCTCTCCGCGCAGAATTGATTCGCGGATCGATTTTGAGTGACACGATGAGTGATAACATTTCCCGGCTTTTTGCCGATTACGTCGCGGCGATTGACGACCGCGCGCTCGCGCCGGAAGTGGTGCGCGAAGTCAAACGGCGGATTCTCGACTCCTGCGGCGTCGCGTTTGCCGCGTTCGATAGCGATACGGGACACGCCGCGCGCGCGCTCGCGTGCGACGCGCCGATTCCAAACGGGGCGACGATCTTTGGAACGACTCAGCGCACCATGCCTGACCTCGCTGCGTTTGCAAACGGCGCGCTCGTGCGTTATCTCGATTACAACGACACGTACCTCGCGCTCGAACCACTGCATCCCTCCGACGCGATCCCCGCGCTGCTCGCGCTCGCGGAGACGCGGCATTGCTCCGGTCGCGCGCTCGTCACGGCGATTGCGCTCGCGTACGAAATCGGCGTGAACTTGTGCGACGCGGCGAGTTTGCGCAAACACAAATGGGATCACGTCAACTATATCGCGATTATGGTCGCGGCAGGCGCGGCCAAACTGCTCGGCTTGAATCGCGCGCAAACTGAACACGCGCTTGCCATCGCCACTGTGCCGCACGCGGCGATGCGCCAAACGCGCGCGGGCGAACTCTCGATGTGGAAAGGCGCGGCGGCGGCGAACTCCAGTCGGAACGCGATCTTCGCCGCGCTTCTTGCGGAAAAAGGAATGACCGGACCGTTCCAGCCGTTTGAAGGCGAGATGGGTTTTTGCGAACTCCTCACGCGCGCGCCGTTCGACCGCGCCAAACTCGCGTCGCTCGAAAACAAGCGCGCGCCGCGCCGCATCCTCGACACGTACATCAAAAAATATCCGGTCGAGTATCACGCGCAGAGCGCGGTGGACGCCGCGCTCGAAATTTATCGCGAGATGCGCGGCGCGGAAATCGCGGCGGTGCATATTGACACGTTCAAAGCGAGTTACGAGATCATCGCCAAAGATCCGGAAAAGTGGCAGCCCAAAACGCGCGAGACCGCCGATCATTCGATTCAATACATCACCATCGTCGCGCTGGAAGATGGCGCGATTACACAACAATCGTTTGATCGCGCGCGGATTCGTTCGCCGCGCACGCAAGAATTTCTGGCAAAGCATACGACGCTCGCGGAAAAAGCGGAATTGACCGCCGGTTATCCGGACGGAATACCGAACACGATCACGGTCACACTGAAAGATGGTCGCGCGTTGTCGCAAACGGTGCGCTATCCGCGCGGGCACGCGCGCAATCCGATGACGGACGACGACGTGATCGCCAAGTTTGAAGCGAACGCCGCAGGACGATTGCCGCCAGAAAAAGCGCGCGCGCTACGCGCTGCGGTCTGGTCGCTCGACGCGTGCGCGGACGCAGGCACGTTGTTGCCGCTGTGTTTGGTGAATTGACGATGGCTTGGTTACTTTCCGGCAGACAAAACTCCGGTGCGGCGCGTCTGCGCGAATTGTTGGCGCGCGAAAAGACAGTCGCTGTGCCCGGCGTCTACAACCCACTTTCCGCGTTGCTCGCGCAGCGCGCCGGTTTCGACGCGCTGTATCTTTCCGGCGCCGCGCTCTCCGCGAGTTTGGGCTTGCCCGATCTGGGCGTGCTGACGCCGGACGAGTTGGTCGCCGCCGCACGCGTGATCGTTCGCGCGTCGCCGTTGCCGTTGATTGTGGACATTGACACTGGCTATGGCGAGACGTTGAACATCGTCCGCTTGATCCGCGAGTTGGAAGAGGTTGGCGCGGCGGCAGTGCAGATCGAAGATCAGGAAATGCCCAAACGCTGCGGACACCTGGAAGGCAAGCATCTCATTTCGATTGACGAGATGGTGAATCGGCTGAACGCGATCAAGTTCGCGCGGCGCGATGTGCTTGTCATCGCGCGTACGGATGCGCGCGGCGTGTCGAACCTGGATGATGCCATCGCGCGCGCGCGCGTGTACGCGGAAAACGGTGCGGACATTATTTTCCCGGAAGGATTGCAGTGCGCGGACGAGTTTGCCGCATTTCGCCGCGCGCTCGATTTGCCGTTGCTTGCGAATATGACCGAGTTCGGCAAGACGCCGCCACTGACGCTTGCCGAGTTTCGGTCGCTTGGTTATAATCTGGTCATCTATCCCGTGTCCAGTCTGCGTTTGGCGGCACGCGCGATGGCGGAAGGGTACGCGGCTCTGTGCGAGACCGGCACGTTGGAAAAAATGTTGCCGCGGATGTTGACGCGTCAAGAATTGTACGATCTGATTGATTACGCAGGACACGAACGGATCGCGCGTCAGTGTCAACGAATCTCGAACGAATAAACGAATGAGGCGGTCGGCGGTCTACCGGCGACAGTCGCCGTGGGGGAAACGATGCTACACAAACAAAATACATTCGGCGCGCGCGCGCAACTTGGCGATCATACAATCTATCGGCTCGATCAACTGGGACAGACCGGCGTCGCGCCGCATCTGGATCAACTCCCGTTTTCGATTCGCATTCTGCTCGAAGCGCTGTTGCGAAACGAAGATGGCTATCTCGTCACTGCCGATGACGTGAAACGACTTGCCGCGTGGAACGCCGCCGCGCCCGATCCTAACGCGTTGCCGTTTATGCCGGCGCGCGTTTTGATGCAAGATATGACCGGCGTGCCCGGCGTCGTCGATCTCGCCGCGATGCGCGACGCGGTCAAACGCTTGGGCAAAGACGCGCGCCGGATCAATCCGCTCGTGCCGGTGGATTTGGTGATCGATCATTCGGTGTTGGTGGATTTCTTTGGGAGTGCGGACGCGTGGCAGAAAAACGCGCAACTTGAATTTGAGCGCAATCGCGAGCGGTACGAATTTTTGCGCTGGGGCGCGCAGGCATTCCAGAATTTGCGCGTCGTGCCTCCGGCGACCGGCATTTGCCACCAAGTCAATCTGGAGTTTTTGTCGCAAGGCGTGACCGCGCGCGACAATGAACTGTTCTTCGATACACTCGTCGGCACCGATTCGCATACGACGATGGTGAATGGACTCGGCGTGTTGGGGTGGGGCGTCGGCGGCATCGAAGCGGAAGCGGTGATGCTGGGGCAGCCGCTCTACATCGTCACGCCCCAGGTCGTCGGTTTCAAATTGACCGGCGCGCTGCGCGATGGTGTGACCGCGACCGATCTCGTGTTGACCGTGACGCAGATGCTTCGGAAGAAAGGCGTCGTTGATAAAATCGTCGAATTCTACGGCGCGGGCTTGTCGTCAATGTCGCTGCCGGATCGCGCGACGATTGCGAATATGGCGCCGGACTATGGCGCGACGATGGGCTTTTTCCCGACGGATGCCGAAACGTTGCGTTACCTCCGACAAACCGGACGCGGCAAATCCGCCGATCTGCTCGAGCGCTATGCCAAAGAGCAAGGTGTCTTTCGCACGGATGCTACACCCGACCCGATTTTCAGCGACACGCTCGCGCTCGATCTTGCAACCGTCGAACCCAGTCTTGCCGGTCCCAAGAAACCGGAACAACGCGTCGCGCTGCGCGATCTCAAGACGCGTTTGCGCGAAACTTTGGTTGCGCCGGTGATTCAAGGTGGTTATGGTCTTTCCGAGCAAGCCATCAGCCATCAGCCATCAGCCATTCGCCACGGCGATGTGGTTCTCGCCGCGATCACCTCCTGCACCAACACGAGCAATCCCTCCGTGTTGATCGGCGCGGGGCTGCTCGCGAAAAAAGCGGTCGAAAAAGGGTTGACGGTCAAGACGCACGTCAAGACTTCGCTCGCGCCTGGCTCAAAAGTGGTGACCGAATATTTGGACAAAGCCGGACTAACGCCATACTTGCAGAAACTCGGTTTCTATCTGACGGGTTACGGTTGCACCGTTTGCATTGGCAATTCGGGTCCCCTGCCTGATCCAGTTTCCAAAGCGATCAACGAAAACAATCTTGTCGTCGCGGCGGTGATTTCCGGCAACCGCAATTTCGAAGGGCGCGTGCATCAGCAAGTCAAAGCGAATTTCCTCGCGTCGCCGCCGCTCGTCGTCGCGTTCGCGCTGGCAGGCACAACTGACATCAATCTCGAAGCCGATCCGCTTGGGATCGGCAAAGACGGCGCGCCGGTCTTCTTGCGCGATGTTTTGCCCTCGCAAAAAGAAATCGCGGACACGCTTGCCGCGTCACTCGATCCGGAAATGTTCGCGCGCGTGTACGCCAACGTGTTCGACGGCAATCCGATGTGGAACGCGATTCCCGTGAGCGGCGGCGATGCGTTCGCGTGGGACACGCAATCTACGTACATTCAAAATCCGCCGTTCTTTGGAGATTTGAGACTGGAGATTGGAGATTTGTCGGAGATTCGCGGCGCGCGCGTCTTGGGTGTTTTCGGCGATGGCATCACGACCGATCACATTTCTCCGGCGGGCGGCATCGCGAAAAATTCTCCGGCGGGCAAATACTTGATCGAGCGCGGCGTCAAGCCGGAGGATTTCAATCAGTACGGTACGCGGCGCGGCAACCACGAGGTTTTGATGCGCGGCACGTTCGCCAACATTCGGATCAAAAATCTGATGCTCGGCGGCGAAGAAGGCGGCAACACGCTATATTTCGGTCAGCGGTCAGCGATCAGCGATCAACCGGAGGAAATGTCAATCTACGACGCGGCGATGAAATACAAGGCGGAAGGCGTGCCGCTGATCGTGATCGCGGGCAAAGAGTACGGCACCGGCTCGTCGCGCGATTGGGCGGCGAAGGGTCCAATGTTGCTTGGCGTCAAAGCTGCGATCGCGGTTTCGTTCGAGCGGATTCATCGCGCGAACCTGGTCGGGATGGGCATTCTCCCGTTGCAGTTCAAGCCCGGCGAAAACGCGCAGACGCTCGGCTTGACCGGGCGCGAGACGCTCGACATTCTCGGCATCTCGGACGACATTCAGCCGCGTCAAGAACTTACGGTGGTTGCGACGAATGAGCAGGGCAAGCGATTGGGTTTTCAAGTGCTCGCGCGGCTGGACACGCCGGTTGATGTGGACTATTACAAGAACGGCGGGATTTTGCAAACGGTGTTACGAGGATTAGTGAAACAATGACTCAATCGAATCTTCGCACGATGATCGGGTTTACACTCTTTGGCGCGCTGATGGGCTCGTTCATTTCGTCCACCGGATTCTGGATGTGGATCGTCAGCCAGGCGGTGGGACTGATCGTCGGGAGCGTCTTTTGTGCGATCAGCGCGTTTCTGCTCGCGCGCAAATTCGTGCTCGCGCCGCTGATCGGTTTGGGCGGTGGGCTGTTTATCGGCGCGTTCATCGGCGCGCTGGTCGGTCTTGCGTTCAACGCGGCGCGCGTGACGCTGGACATTCCGCCGGGCATCGGCGGCGCGCTCGTCGGCGGCGCGCTCTCGCTGCTCGCGTGGGGCATCCTCGGACTCGCGTTTGGAGACGCGGATCCGCAGAAGAGTTTTCAACCGCGTTTCAGTTTCGCGATTGCGCTGTTGTTCGCGTGGATCATCGGTTTTGGCGGCGCGCTGTTTTATCCGTTGTTCGCCGGCATACTGGACGCGGTGAACTTTGGTACGATTGCCGGAGGTGTGCCGGGAATATTTCTGGGCTCTGCCATCGCGATGGAACTGCAAAAACGCGAAAGCAAGCGACCGAAGAAGAGATAGAAAAAGGGGCGGGAGAACATCCCGCCCCGCGCTTTGTACGCCCAGCACGGGCGTTGACTTGAAGGTGCAAGTCCTTTATGGGGGTTGATGGCACTAACCATTAGCCAGAGGCAAGGGCGTTGCCGCGAGGCAAGGTCTGAAGGAAGCCCGAGGCAAATCCGCGACTTGAGGAACACAAACCCGATACGAGGCTGTGAGTCTGGACGAGTGGGCAAAGTATCACAAAGTCCAAGTCATCAAGAGGCAAAGCAGTAAATCGGGCAAGTGCGCGGAGAAGGTCAACGTTCTTATCTGGGGAGACCTGTCGCCACGCGAAAAAAAATCGCAACGCCAATCGAGAGATGGGCTTGAGGCGGCAGGAGTCAGCCGACGCCATAGTATCACGCCCGTCAGCGTGAGAAGGGCAGAACGACAAGGAGGACAGGGATTTGGACAGTTTGAGGGACGAACACAGAAAGCGGAATTCCCTGAATAGGGAAACTGCTGGACAAACGAACGAGGTGAAGCCGAGGGGAGATGTCCAGAGGGCTGAGCCGTCCCCAGCACTGGACAAGGGAACGTCCAACGGAGAAAGTGAGAGGGTGTGGGAGCGGATGTGGGAACGTCAAAATCTGCTCACCGCCTTAACGCGCGTCGAGACGAACGGAGGCGCACCGGGCATAGACGCGCGAAGCGTGACGGTGCAAGAGTTGCGTCCGTATCTGAAAGAACAGTGGCTGGACACGCTTCGCGGGAAACGTCCTGATGCGGGAAGGTATCAAGTCCGGTGCGCCGGGCGGAGATACCAAAACCTGACGGCGGGATGAGATTGCCCGGTATCCCGACGGCGGTAGACCGCCCCACGCGGAGCGAGCAGGCGGTAGCACAAGTGTTGACGACGGCGTTTGAGCCGCCGTTCTCAACGCACAGTTACGGGCTTCGCCCGAAACGAAGCGCGCACGATGCGGTCAAAGCCGCCCAAGCGTAC
>Ga0194119_10007048_pt1 | contig 16008 bp, 18 predicted proteins | sample TA2MahC100mmetaG_FD_148620 | JGI IMG/M metagenome (GOLD analysis project Ga0194119, IMG submission 148620) | Freshwater microbial communities from Lake Tanganyika, Tanzania - TA2015018 Mahale Deep Cast 100m | ecosystem: Environmental > Aquatic > Freshwater > Lake | place: Tanzania: Lake... | reverse complement strand
GGAGTGTATGTACTTTCATACTGTCAGAAACACGCAAAATTGCCTGCGGATACTTGTGAATCACCACACCGTGTGAAATCTCCCATGCGCGAAACGAAAGCATGGAAAACATGCCAAACGCAGAACTTATCATGACAAAGAGAGCGATATCCATAAAACATTATTATTACGTGCAAAACGCACATGACAACATATACTACACGACAGAAAAGCGGGCAAAACGGCCAACTTCTGTCTTTTCACCAAATTTCTGCACGGCTTGCTCCACAAGTCCACCAATCGTAACAGACGGGTCCTTAATAAACGGCTGCTCGAGAAGAACACGTTCTTTCAGATATCCATTTATTTTTCCTTCAAGCATCTTTGCTTTTATGTCTTCTGGTTTATCTGATTCATCAACCTCCTTTTTAAATGCTTCATGCGCCTTGATACGTTCTTCTTCTGTTACGTCATCCATAGAAAGAAATGCTGGGTCAGTCGCGGCAATATGCATAGCAATATCGTGCGCGAGCGTTTGAAAGTCTTCGTTTTTTGCGACGAAATCTGTCTCACACAAAAGCTCAACCATCGCGCCAACTGTACCCGAATTGTGTCGATATGCAGAAACAACACCCGCACCAAGTGTGCGATCGGCTTTCTTTGCAGCAGCTGCGGAACTCAATTTATGAAGCAACACAAGTGCTTTTTCCGCATCGCCTTCCGCTTCTTCAAGTGCCTTCTTGCATTGCATAACAGAAACACCTGTACGTTCACGGAGTGCTTTAATGTCGTCAGTGGAAATCATAGGTAGGAAATTAGGAAGTTAGTAAATTAGAAGGTTAGTAAGTGAGAAGGTTAGGAAATTAGGAAATTAGGAAGTTAGGAAGTTAGGAAATGAGGAGGTTAGTATAAAAAATGTTTATACGATAACACTCTCTAGAAATAGTGCTCCTCTATGCCTCAACAGATGATTCTGATACGTCTTCTTTTATTTCTTCTTTCTTTACTTCGTCATTTTTAGCAGGAGCTTTTGCTTGTGCCTCTTTATATGCTGTTACTACCTCTCCCGTAAAGAGCGCGATGCTTTTTGATGATGAATCATTTGCCGGAATCACATGTGCAACTTCTGTTGCATTACAATCAGACGACGCAAGGGCGATAACGGGAATCTTTTTCTTACTCGCTTCAGAAACAGCGATTGATTCTGCGCGTGGATCTACAACAAAGAGTGCCGCGGGCATTTCCTTCATACCACGAAGACCACCGAATGATTTTTCAAGGTCTTCAATTTCACGATCAAACATGAGGCGTTCTTTTTTGGTATATACAGCAAGTTCACCTTTTTCACGTTTATCAGTAAGATCCTCAAGACGTGCGACGCGTTTCTTCACTTCAGACCAATTGGTAAGCGTGCCACCAATCCAACGTGAAGCAACGAAGTGCATACCGAGCGCCATAGCAGCATCGGTAACTGCTTTTCTTGCCTCTGGCTTACCTCCCACAAAGAGAATCTTACGACCTCCTTCGGCGAGAGTTGCCACATAAGACAAGGCATCGACGAGTTTCTTTTCGGTCTTTTCAAGATCGAAAACTTCTGTCTTATTTTTCGCCCCGAAAATAAACGTCTTCATGGACGGGTGCCGACGCGCCTTGGCATAGCCAAAATGAGCGCCTGCGGAAAACATATCAGTGATGGATGATTTATTCATATACCCGAAGATTGTACCAGAAAGATTGGTATTATGCAACAAAAAAGATGTCCCTTCTTTCTATGCACAGCATATCGCATAAAAAGGTTATTCTTCAGCCCCATCTTCTCCCACGGTCGGATGTTCAAAGGCTGCAACAATAGCAGTAATATCTCCTCCCAGAATCCCTTCAATATTGTGCCAAGACTGCTTCATGCGATGGTCCGTCACACGGTTTTGAGGAACATTATATGTGCGAATTTTTTCTGACCGATCGCCTGTACCGATTTGGTCACGACGCGTATCGGCATGTTTCTTTGTGTCATCCTCGTCTTTTTGTGCTTGCAAACGTGCTTCAAGCATACCGAGTGCTTTTTCACGATTTTTTAATTGGGTACGTTCACTTTGGCACCGGACAGTAATGCCTGTTGGTTTATGCGTAAGACGAACAGCAGTTTCTACCTTGTTTACATTTTGTCCTCCTGCACCCCCTGAACGAGAAAATTCAATCTCCAAATCTGCGGGGTCAATCACAATACTCGTTTTCTTTCGCACGGGCATGATGGCAACAGATGCGGTTGATGTATGAATACGTCCCTGCTTTTCAGTCGCGGGAATACGTTGTACACGATGCACACCCATTTCATAGCGAAGTTCTTTATAACATCCGATACCCTTCATCTCAAATGATGCCTCTTTATATCCGCCCATTTCACTTTCTGACTCATCAAGAGCACGAAATGACCATCCCTTCTGTTCTGCATATTTTCCATACATATCCGCAAGTTCACGGGCAAAAAGCGCAGCTTCTTCTCCTCCTGCACCAGCGCGAACTTCAAGAATTAGTTCATTGGGGAAAAGATCTTCTTCTTCATCTGCCTTGAGTATCCCTGCGGCTTGCACGAAAAGTCCTTTTCGTTGTGTCTCAATCATTGCCAAATCCTCAGCGGCAAGTTCTGCCATCGATGGGTCTACAGCTAAGAGTCCCCGTGTCGCTTCTTCTTCTCGTGCCAGACGTTCAAACTCAGATGCAAGAAAAGCCGTCTTTGGGTTTTCCCGAAGTGTCATGATATCAAGAGCGTGTTGTTCTTGTGTATCTGTCATAACTAGATAAAGTATACCAAAGAAGGAGCCGCCGCGTCCCCATGAAGGGACGCGGCGGCTCCTATTACCGCGTTATTTCTTGGACGCAGGTTTCTTTGCAGCTTCCATGCGACGCTTGAATTTATCAACACGTCCAGCAGTATCGAGTACTTTCTTGTCATCTCCTGTATAAAACGGATGACATTTACTGCAGATTTCAACAGCAATTGTTTCTTTGACAGAACCTACGTCAAATGTGGCACCACAAGCACACGTTGCCATAGCATGAGGATAATATGTCGGATGGATATCTGTTTTCATAGTTCTTGGAGTATAGAGGAAAGCGACATGATAGTCAAGTTTCATACATATTCCGCGTAGGTTCCGCAACACTCCGCGTCTATTCCGCATAGGTTCTACTTTCCTTCCAAAATATCGATTTGTCGTTGATATTCTGTGGCAAATCCCATCACATCATCTCCATAAAACGCATATGATGGATTTTCTGCATTCTTCCACCCTGCAAGGTATCGCAATGCAGCAAGACGTTCAGCGGCATAGGTGCCTTTTGCTGCACCATTATCTTTGAGGAGAACTGCGGATGCCGTAAACGCATCAAGTGGATTCCATGGGTTGGGCGGATTGTGTCCCGTCAGTGCAGCTACACGATCTTTATACATGATCCATGTTGACGGAATAAACTGCGCGGGACCCATTGCTCCTCCCCATCCATACCACGCTTTCTTTGACACAGGCATCGTATCGGGGTTGAGTCCTAAACTGGCACAAATTTCTTTGAACACTGGCACGTCACGTGTCGGATGCATATCCACACTCCATGTTCCTGTTCCGACATTCGCACCAAGATTTGTTTCTACACGAATAATACCTAAAATAAGAGCTGGACGAACGCCTGTCGCCTGTGAAGCGATCTTTGCATAATCAAATGCTTGTCCAAAAGGAATTGCCGCTGATCCACGCATGACAAAAAGTTCACTTTTAATAACGGCCGCATTTTGCTCTTTATTCGCAAGAAGCTCTTGATAGAGTTTTTCTTGTCCTTTTGTTTCTTTAAGTACTTGGTTGCGCTCAACACGCTTTTCTTCAATCCGTGCTTTCTGTAACTGTTGGATTTTACGGAGTTCCATTTCTTCAGTTTTTTTCTCTTCAAGTGACATTTTTTGTTCAGATGTATAAGACTTTGTTTGTTCAATATCCGCAAATGATGCCGTGAGCGAACGTTCAATCACATCAAAGGTATCCATATCTGAAAAAAAGTCCGATAGATTACGATTAGAAAGCATCACCTCAACAAGAGAAAAAGAATCCAACTCATCTGTTTTTTTTATGAGTCGTGCGAGAGATTCTTTTTGACGAGACAATTTATCGGATAACAAACTAATAACCTCCCCTTTCTGGCCAATTTCTCCTGTTAATTTTTGAATGGACAAATCACGAGCACGAATAGAGAGCTGCGCTTCTTTTATCTCGGCATCAAGGATAGCCACGTCGCGCTCAAGCGAAACTTTTTCTTGTTGCTTTGCGCCAAGAATACTTTTTTGCGTAGCAATTTCTTTTTCAATTTGCGCAAGTTCTGCTTCAAGCTGTGCTTTGCGTTCAGGTGTCAGTTGCGCGTCAACAATACGCATATCCCATGTTCCCACAATAATAAGTGCTACAAGAGATAGATATCCGACTATGCGCGTACGCGGACGTGAAAAAAGAGAGAGCGTATGTAAAGGTATCATGAACTTCTATTGTACCCCGATATGCCTTCGCGGTGAAGCGCAGTGTCCACAGGGGCATATTCTCCCATATACACAGGCGCGCCCCGAAGGGGCGCGCCTGTGTGTGATTTTGTATACATTTTAGACAGTTGCTTCTTCTTCTTTCTTACCTTTCTTTTCTACTTCAATCGTGGAGAAGTCTACTGCACCAGCAGTCTCTTCTTCTTCTCGCTGTGTCGCGATTGATGCGATAATTTCTTCTCCATCAAGTGTTGCTGTCACACCTTCAGGAAGCACAATATCGGCAACCGTAATAACACTATCAAGATCAACAAGTGACGAGATATCAATCTCAATTTCATGCGGAAGCTTATCAGGAAGTCCTTCGACAGTGAGGTCATGGAGCACCTTCACAAGAGTACCACCCATATCTTTGACTGCAGGAGCAATGCCGACGAATTCAAGCGGGATATCGACTTCAACAGTCTTTGTTTTGTCTACCGCATACAAGTCAACGTGCATAGGTTCGTCAGTAACAGGATGAAAAGCAATTTCATGGATAAGCACATCGTATGTCTTACCACCTGCAACAACAACGGACACGACAGATGTTTCTCCGGCGTCTTTCCACAACTTTTTAAACTCACGTGCGTCAAGAGAAAGAGACGTGTTTTCAGTCTTTGGTCCATATACAACAGCAGGCAAACGGCCTTCGGCGCGAAGTGCTTCGGCGGAGGGTTGCGCGGGACGGATTGTTGCAACAATAGTGAAGGTCATAAAGATAACAGTACATGATTAACAATAAACGATAAAAAGCATTCCGCCATAACGAAATACCCTTTCAGAGTCGTGCACCGTATTGTACACGATTTTACACACGGGTCAATGGATTGACAATCTTGTACTTTTGCTATAAAAATATATCAACACTTCCCGACCGTCAATGATACTATCAATAAACCGTTTTCGCTTTCTCGTAGGTTTTTGGTTTTTTCACCTAAGATGGTCACTACGCATACACTACGGGGAGCGTTATATGATCGAGAAAGCGATATTTTTTAGGAGATACTATTGAAAAGAAACATCGTAAATTTTGAATACGTGTTGAAGGAATTGACTCAAGAAGAATTTCCGACATACGCCTCTCTGTTACCAGAATTCCAGAAATTCACACCTCTGGGATATGGAATGACAAAGACACGCTGTCCTCTCCTTCGAGTATTCGAAAAACCGGATCACCACCCTTCATTTGTAGTATTTTTCCCACAAAAATCAAAACGTGACCAAACCTTCCGTTGGAAATGCTACGGTTGTGGACGTCACGGCACCATCATTGACTACTACATGATGCGAAAAAAGGTCTCGTTCCTTCAGGCGGTCATTGCACTTGCGAAATATCGTGGTATACCGCTTGAATGGAAAAACATCCCACACACTGGACGCTAATGTCCAGTTTTTTGTTTTTAGCAATTAAGCGCGGCGGGCTTAAAGCCCGCCGCGCTTTCGTATGTTCCCTAGCACTATGCACTATGCACTATGCACTGTGCACCACGTAGGATGCACAGCAGTCCATGTGGATGCACGGCACACCACGCGAGGTGCAGGGCAAGCACACAAGTTTGTACTTCGTAACAAATCTTGAAACTTATACTCACTTTCTTCCAAAGAGTCTCATCCGCTCCTCCGCCACCTTTTCCACTGCTTCCATCACGGGCCGTAAATATTTATATGGTGCGACTTCGTCTGGATTAGCACGAAGTGTTTCATCAAGTGTCTGACGATATGCACGACGAATCTCAGTACTCACATGCACAATGCGAATCCCCGCGTCTATCGCGGCACGAAAATCTTCATCTGATGTTCCTGACCCACCATGAAGTACCAATGGCTTTCCACACGCTTCGGCGATTTCTTTCACACGGAGGATATCAAGGTGTGGATTGGAAGTGTGTCGCAACATACCATGAATATTCCCCACGGACGGAGAAAACAAATCAACACCTGTCTCCTCAACAAATGCACGAGCTTGTTCTGGTGTCGTCATAGATTCAGGAGTTACTCCTTCAGGAATAGTATCGAGCACTTTTGACGAACCGCCAATATATCCGAGTTCCCCTTCAAGGAGCACGTCGCGCCCAGATGCGCGTGCATACGCGACAGATGCTTTCATATAAGCAACATTTTCTTCAAACGACAACTTCGCACCATCATAAATAACTGCGTCAAAACCTGCGTCAATCACTTCTTCAACACGCTCTACTGAATATGTATGGTCAGCGTTTAAAAAGATAGGATGCCCCGTTTCTTTGCGGAGACTCTCAACAACAGCAACAAGTTGTCTCACACCAAAAAAATCTCGCTCCCCTTCTGAGACACCGATGATGACAGGGTCGCCCACTTTGCGCGCGGCACGAACTACCGCATGCACCATATCGATACCCGTAATATTAAAATGTGCAATTGCGCGACCGTCACGAGATGCTTCACTCAGAGCTTCACGAAGAGATATCATATGAAAAATAAAAAAAATTATAAAAACTGTAAAAAATGTACTCTTGTTTTGTGCGGATACTATTCAATCTGTGAAGAATCCTATGTTGCTAAAAAAATAATAAACTAACAGTTACCACACCTCATACCCTCACTATTCTACGCAACACACTGCATCATCAACATATATATGATACCATATACACATATGTTTAGCATACCCACATCATCACGTACAGATATCGACTTTCTCGCAATCGGCGATATTGTCACAGACGCATTTATTCGCATCAATCACGCAAGCGTACTCTATGACCGCGACGGCGACGCGCAAATTTGCCTTGAAAACGGTGCAAAGATTCCTTATGAGTCCGTTACTGTTCTCCCTGCTGTCGGCAACAGCCCCAATGCAACCGTATCAGCAACACGACTAGGGCTTTCCGCTGCACTCGTGAGCGATCTAGGCGATGATGTGTACGGCGCCGAAATGCTCGCCACGCTTCGCAAAAACCGCATCAATACGCGTTTTGTACGCACACACAAAGGATTACAAAGCAACTATCATTACGTTCTCTGGCATAAAGCCGATCGCACCATTCTCATCAAGCACGAAGAATACCCCTACTCATTGCCAGATATTGGTACACCTACATGGCTCTATCTTTCATCTCTTGGAGAACAATCTCTCTCTTATCATGACGCAATTGCGAACCATTTATCGGCACATCCTGATATTAAACTCGCATTTCAACCCGGCACATTCCAAATCAAACTCGGATACGAACGTCTCAAAATATTTTACGAACGCACTGAAGTGTTCTTCTGTAATATTGAAGAAGCACAACTTATTCTCTCTCTCCCAAATGCCGATGGACCAACACTTGCTGTTGCCATGCGCGAACACGGCCCGCGCATCGCACTCATTACCGATGGACCAAAAGGCGCATATATGGCAACGGAACAAGGTGTCTGGTATATGCCTATTTACCCGGACCCAAAACCTCCTCTTGAACGTACTGGGGCAGGAGACTCATTTGCAAGCACATTCACTTCATTCCTTGCTCTGGGTATGACTCCAGAAGAAGCACTTGTCCGTGCGCCCATCAACTCTATGTCTGTTGTGCAACATATCGGCGCGCAAGAAGGACTTCTTTCCCGTGAAGAATTAGAACAATACCTTACCAATCGCCCCGAAGATTACACACCACAAAAGCTCTCATAACAAAAAGGAGGGTCTCCCCTCCTTTAAAATGGACTGTATACTGTTGGCTCTTTTAAGTACTCCAACACCGAAGCATTCCCTTGAGATACTGGTGGGCGTCTATTCTGTGCTTGTTCCCACGCTGTTGCCCATCGACAATTATATGGTGCGTACGGACCATCATTATCATTGCGCTCCAGACTGTATCCTTTTCCAGGACGTTCTCCCATATCTTCAAAAAAATGTTGGAAACCATGTTCTCCGAGCCACCGTGGATCCACAAAAATACCTCTTTCTCCATAATCCTTAAAAAAAAGATTATTTGGATTTTGGCATCGTTGAATCATATCTCTCCACGTACGATACTCGGCAGTATTGGACATACCATGTATGGTCGTTTTTTTCTTTCTATAACAACCACAACTCCGTGAAGTCCCTTTTCCAACATTATTTTTTCTAGCAAAGAATAGATTCCCACACACACAACGATATACACCGTATGTATTTTTGCCCCATTGATCTTTTTTTGCGTACATGCCCAAGAAAACAGGAGGGGGATGCACCACTTCTCTTTGTTGCAATGAATTCATTGTTCAAAAGTGTTTATCAAATTTACAATAACTCTTCATAGCATATCATCGGTCATACCCTTGACGCAAAGACATACACATGCGCAAAACATGCTTTTTAGAGCGTGTTTTGCGCATGTGTAGAGGGTCTTCTTTTGTTATTCTTTTAGTCCTAAGAAAGAGTTTCTAAGTATTTGTTTGAGAGAAGACTTCCCTTTATTAGTTTTAAAATATACTTCCCTTCTCATTGCATCCTCTTTTTGTTTAAATGCCTCATAAAAAATCAACTCAAACGGTCTCCGATGTTTGGTAGAGACGACCAAACCATCATTATGTTCACATAATCTTTTCTTCAAATCTGAAGAAAATCCGATGTATAACTTATCATCTTTCTTGCTTTGTAAAACGTACGTGTAGTACATATAACCTCTCTCTATATAAAAGATTTCAAACGCACAAGTGTACACATAAACTCGGGCGGCCATAAACCACGTAGGGTTCATGGCACGCCCTGCATACCACGTATGGCACAGGACAGGCCTATGACGTTTCGTGCCAAACATTGTTAATGGTGAGGCCTGCCCTGCACCCTACGTGGTGCAGGGCGGGAGATGAGGGAATCGGACCCCCGACCGCGGTTTTGGAGACCGCTGTTATGCCACTTAACTAATCTCCCGTATAACACAGCATATCATAAAACTATATACTGTGCGACATCTTCATAACACACCCTCTACATCTCAAATGAAGTCTCATTCACCGTAGGATGTTCTTTTTCCCGTGTTTCTTCACCTGATACCCCACTTACTTTAGAGACAAAATACAATCGTCCATCTTCTTCAATAACCTCGCCCACAGTAATCAGATCATTTCGAATACGTGCATATGCGAGGCGATAACCATCGCTACTTGGATGAAACCCATCCGCAGAAAATAATGTATCCGCGTTTTCGGCAAACGCTTCTTCTTCTTTGCTTTGATATAAATCTACAAAAAATCCCCCCTTTGTAGTTACAACACGTTCAATATCAGGAAATATCTTCGCCGACCTTTCCGCAAGAAAGAGCGATGCAATTTTAGGTAAAAGAGGAAGAATACTCGCATCAATTGATGAGACCACCACGACACGAGATGAACGAATAAGCGCACTATCCATCAAGGCAGATAGTTCACGTTCCACATCTTCTGGTTCTGTCATAAATACCACATCGTTTGCTCCCGCTTGCATAAAAATCATATCAAAATCCCCTTCCGTCGCATCGAGTTGAAAACGCACATCTGCAATACGTGAACCGGATATCGCTTTGTTTATAATATCAGCATCAGGAAAATCCGTCGCGAGCATACCTGCGATTGTTTCTTTGGGAATATACGCCCCAATGCCAACCGCGGTACTGTCTCCAATCACCAGTATGCGCTCGCGCGCACTGACGACAGTCTGTGAAAACGGATTATCATACGCAATCCCAGTCTTTCCTATGGTAGGAATGACCGCGACAGTCGCGGCAAAACGCGCAATATCAGCAAGTGTTGCAAGTATCACAAGAATGATAAGCCACAGTATCGCTTTGCGTACATACACCCAAAATTCTTTTTTTGTCTGATGCGAAGATGTTTTCATTTATTTTTATTGTACCATAACATACGCCACACGTTCGCATAGAAACGTGTGGCGTGTCGTGTATACTTCATCAAATATTATAGTTGTGCTGTACAATGCGGACAACGTGTCGCGTCTTTGTGTATAGACATCTTACAAAACGGGCATACTTTTGTCATCGGAGCAACTTCAGCAACAGGTTCCACTTTCTTTAGTTTATTTGTCGCTTTAACAATCATAAAGAGAGCCCATGCAATAATAACAAACGAGATAAGCGCATTGATAAAGAGACCGTAATTGATAGTTGCAGCGCCCGCATCTTTGGCAAGAGCAAGTGACTCATACGACCCTTGAGAAAGATTGATGAAGAGATTACTAAAATCAACACCGCCAAGGAGAAGCCCGAACGGGGGCATAATAATATCGTTTACCAATGAATTAACAATGGTACCGAATGCAGAACCAATAACAATACCGACCGCCATATCAATGGCATTGCCTTTCACGGCAAACTCTTTGAATTCTGTGATGATAGACATAATACTAGGAGGTTAGTACACTAGGAGAATAGGAAGTGAGTATACAAAAACCTATCATCCCAACAAAAACCAAATCGGTGGATATACCACCCTTATGGATAATAGATACAGTATAACAAAAATCGGCCTGTAAAGATACGAGCCGATATCTTCAAACTGACACAATCTCAAACGTCTCAGGATCGTAAAACAATTTTTTGAAATCGAGATATCGGGGATGATACCCTGTTTGAATGCGGGTATCAATCTCTACAAAATGATCCTCACGCCCTAGATAGCAGAGATCCCTTTCTCCCCTTTTGTGTCCAGACCCTGGACATTGCACATGGTGCATACAACGACGTTTGGTGTGCAAAATAAACCGAGTGTGACACAATGAACACCTTATCGGATATTCAAGTTGTTCAAACGATTCTTCGCTCGGGAACGCCCGATCTTTAGGATACAAGCGAAAACAGAGCGTATTGTGAAGCGTTCCACATTTCGGACAATAGGGCAACACGCCCACGTCAAATACACTATGATTAAAGTATGTTTCAATGACAGTGACAGTAGTACTCAAAAGCGAGGTCGATGTCGTTTTACACGCGACACAACCGAGATTACCTAAACGATTTTGCAGCCATTCAATAAAATTCTTACCAAGAATAGGAAAATCCTTCAAAAAGTCTATTTGGGGAGCCTTGGTAAAAACGTGTTCAATGTTTTCTGTCGGATACATCTTCTTAAGTTTATTAGTTATTAAATTTTATAGAACATTTTTTATAAAATATCACATGGTAAACAATAAGTCAACACCTTTCCCTCGCGTCATGATATGCTATAATACTTACCACTTGCGTCGGTGGCGGAGTGGTCAATCGCAACAGACTGTAAATCTGTCGGCTTTATGCCTACGTTGGTTCGAATCCAACCCGGCGCACAAGGAAAAATCCCCACATGGGGGATTTTTTCGTGCGCCGGGTTGGATTCGAACCTGCAGGGGGTCGGGGGCGGCAGAATGCCCCTGTGGAGGATGACCGCGAAACCGTGGGTTTCGCGAGCGCATCGAACACAACTCTTGCAGCAGTAAGAGTTGTGTTCAAGAGCAGTGAGATTCCAACCCGGCGCACAAGATAAAAACAGCGGGCGCAAGCCCACTGTTTTTTGGTATTGTGTACTATATTGTTTACAGTTTAATATGTGTCGTTTCCGCTACCTTCTTTTCCTTCGTCCCGGTCTTCTTGATTCTTGCTTCTTGGCTCTTGCTTCTTTTCTTCCCCTTCCCTTCCGCAATCACAGAAAGTTCTCCATTTTTCATGTCTACACATACCGTGCCACCACCAATGGTACCGCGTGCAATGATAGCACTCGCTACGGGGTTCAGAATCGCAGTTTGAATGAGACGCTTAAGTGGACGTGCGCCATACTTCGGGTCGTACCCCTCTTTGGCGAGATGCTCTCGCGCACTATCAGAAACCGCGAGCGTGATATTCTTTTCTATCAGACGCTTCTCTACAATATCAAGTTGTACATCCACAATACCACGAATCGTCTCAGGTGAAAGCAAATCAAATATCACTATTTCATCCAAACGATTCAAAAACTCTGGACGAAAATGATCTCGCAACGATGCTGTCACACGTTCTTTTGCATCCGTGTACGCGGAGGACTCATCACCATTTGAAAATCCAATAGATTGCATCTTGTCAATATGTTCCGATCCAATATTTGATGTCAGAATAACGACCGTATTGCGAAAATTGATACGGCGCCCTTTCGCATCAGTGAGCATCCCCTCATCAAGCACCTGAAGCAATATATTAAAGACCTCTGGATGTGCCTTCTCAACTTCGTCAAAAAGCACTACGGAGTACGGACGATGACGCACCGCTTCAGTTAATTGCCCCGATTCTTCATATCCTACATAACCCGGAGGAGCACCTACGAGTTTTGCGGTTGAGTGTCGTTCCATGTACTCAGACATGTCCACGCGAATAAGCGCCTTGTCGTCATCAAACATAAATGCCGCAAGTGCTTTAGTGAGTTCTGTCTTTCCTACACCTGTGGGACCCAAAAACATGAAAGAACCAATGGGCTTATTCGGATCAGATACACCTGCGCGCGAACGCTTGATAGCATCTGATACTTTCTTTACCGCGTCAGTTTGTCCAATCACACGCTTACCCAGTTCTTCTTCCATGCGTGTTAATTTGACAGCTTCTTCTTCAAGCATGCGCGACACTGGTACACCCGTCCACCGCGCGACGACTGCCGCAATTTCCTCTTCAGTAATTTCTTCCTTAAGAATACGCCGTGTCTTTTGCATTGCCTTGAGACGCGCGGTTTTTGTCTTTAATTCTTTGTCCACAACAGGAATCTTTCCATACAGAATCTCTGCCGCCGTTCCCAAGTCAGCACGCATCTCAGCGCGTTCAGCATCAAGACGAAGTGTCTCCAATTTTTTCTTGAGTGTACGGATATCATCAAGCAATTCTTTCTCGTTTTTCCACTTGAGTTCAAGTTCGCGTGTCTTTTCATTCAAATTCGCGATTTCTTTTTCAATCGCATGCACACGTGCTTTTGCTTTGCGTACCGCTTCAGTGTTCGCGCTTGAGCCCGCCTCCTTCTTGAGTGCTTCTTTTTCTACTTCCAAACGCATAACAGCACGATGTGTTTCTTCAAGTGCGGGAGGCATACTTTCAAGTGAAATACGCATAGATGACGCTGCTTCATCAATAAGATCAACTGCTTTATCAGGTAAAAAGCGTCCTGTGATATATCGACTGGAAAGTGTTACCGCAGAAACAATCGCATCATCAGTAATACGTACACCATGATAGAGTTCGTATTTTTCTTTGAGCCCGCGCATGATAGCGACCGCGTCCTCTACGGACGGTTCATCAATAAAGACGGGTTGGAAGCGGCGCGCGAGCGCTGCATCCTTCTCAATATATTTTTGATATTCTTTGAGTGTTGTGGCGCCAATCGCGCGAAGTTCTCCCCGTGCAAGAGCGGGCTTTAACATATTGGACGCATCAAGCGACCCTTCTGCGCCACCAGCGCCGACAATGGTATGAAGCTCGTCAATAAATAAAATCACTTTTCCTTCAGAACGCTCTACTTCTTTCATGACATTCTTGAAACGCTCTTCAAACTCGCCACGAAACTTTGTTCCCGCAATAAGAAGTCCCAAGTCAAGCGACACAATCTCTTTGTCTTTGAGCGAATCTGGTGCATCACCTTTGGCAATACGCACAGCAAGTCCTTCGGCAATAGCTGTCTTTCCCACGCCCGGTTCACCAATTAAAATAGGATTGTTCTTGGTGCGTCGTGAGAGAATTTCCATAATGCGACGGATTTCATTATCACGCCCAATCACAGGGTCAAGCTTGTCTTCGGCAGCAAGCGCGGTCAGGTTACGTGCGTATTTGGCAAGCGCACGCGGTTTTTTTGCAGGAGTCGCATCAGTGATGTTTTCATTGCGAAGTTCTTCCACAATACGAAAAACATGTTGTTTATCAATACGGAATCGTGCAACAATTTCACGCGCTTGTCCGGGCACATCAAGAATAGCAAGAAAGAGATGCTCGGTTGAAACAAATTCATCTTTGAGAGATTGTGCAATGCGGACAGAACTCTCCAAGACTTGTGCAAGGTCTGGCGTTAAATAGATTTGATACGAAGGCGACAATACATTAGACCCATCATCAGATTCAATAGCTTCAAGAAGTGAATCCGTAAGAAGGAGTGTATCCACATCAAGACGATCAAGCGCAGCAATCACCATTGACTCCTCTTGGAGCATGAGCGCCGTCAATAGATGTGTCGCGGAAACATGATTTTGTCCACGCTCAATAGCAAGCTCATGCGCGCGACGAATGGCTTCTTTTGCCTTGGTTGTGAAGTTGTTCATTGGTGGCATCATAGATATTCAAAATAGCACAATTTTAAAGATACGTCAAATACATACAGCTGAACGCACCACTCACTCTGCCGTAGGTGCCTCAAGGAGAGCGCTGATGTGACTAAATGGCACCACGGAGACAGCACCTTCTGCAACAGAGACGACACCCGCGCAAGACCCCGAAGATGTAAGAGCAGGACCTCCCACAAAACGTGTCCCTGCAGTTATGTTAGTACCTAGAAGTCCTCCTTCAGGAATTGCTGTCAAAAGCCCAGTAGCGAGCTCAACACTCTCCTTTCCACCAAGGAGCATAAGCGCTTGCCCAAGACGAAGATTAGACTCCGTCACAAGACGAATCGGCAACGGAGACACACCTCCCTCTGATAGAGAAAGTGCGAGCACAGAGATGCCAGAGACACTATCCATGAGGCGCACACGAGCAGACACCCGAGTACTATCAGAAAACTGGATACTGTAAGTAGCGTCAGACACAATACCTGACACTGTCGTCACAACTGTTTGCGTGTCAAAAGCAACAACACCAAGTCCCACATATACACCTTCTCCCTCCACCGGTTGTGTATATACACGCACAAGAGAGGGGCTCGCTTCAGCAACGACATCAGCAACGGTTTTTGTTCCCGATATTGTTTGTGTCTGGTCTGTTTCTTTTATGTCTTCGGTAACCATACCCGTCACAGCCTCGGCACTTTGTTCAATAATACGATTGATAGTATACGTCATTCCTTGTGGCGCTTGATCCATAAGCGAAACAGTTACTATCCCTGTCGCCATTGAAGTCACAAAACTCACAAGAAGAACGAGTAATACGATTTGTGTTTTGGTAAGATGTTCAATGTCCATAATACATATAGTATATCATATGGATAGTCTCAAAACAGTATCGTCGCTAAACTTTTTTATATCACAAAAATCCGCCTCTCAATGGCGGATGCATAGACGCACTACTCGTTCCACGAGTATACGGGGAAGGTACGAAATAAGAAGGAGAAACAAAACTAATAGTGCATCCTCCATACTCACCTCCCCATCCGAGGAATCATCATCTCTCCCAGAAGAGACAATGATTTCATTACCATGCGCCAAAACACACACATGTGGTATCCTGAAAGAATACTCGCAAGAAGTGCGAACGCTCCTGGGATAACGAGAAGAGCAAGGAATATCAACGCAAGAGATTCGTATTTCACAATCCCTCCTTTTTTATCATTAATAGAACCTACGC
>Ga0194119_10007046_pt1 | contig 16010 bp, 11 predicted proteins | sample TA2MahC100mmetaG_FD_148620 | JGI IMG/M metagenome (GOLD analysis project Ga0194119, IMG submission 148620) | Freshwater microbial communities from Lake Tanganyika, Tanzania - TA2015018 Mahale Deep Cast 100m | ecosystem: Environmental > Aquatic > Freshwater > Lake | place: Tanzania: Lake... | reverse complement strand
TCTCCAGCAAAGTCATAGAAAAGACGCACGGCCTTTTCGAGAGGGATTCCGCCTTTCGCTTCTTGGGCGAAATCCGCGGGCAGAAGCATAGTTTGTGCCGTTGATACACCGGGATTTACGAGGGTATGGAACCTGTCTACTATCTTGTCGCCCCTTAATATTTGTGCGCTGATTTCAACGATTATTCTGGATTTTTCGGGTGTGTTTATTGTCAACAGGCTGAGAAGGACAAACACTCCCTCTGAAATGGGCGTGCCGCCTTTTTCGATAATCTTCCAGAGTCGGTGTTCGTCTACGGAAAATCTGCGGTCTCCTGAAATCGCAGTCTGTATCAATTTTTCACTGATATGCGGCGAGGCGCCTTTTATCTTCAATACCTGCTCAACAAGTTCCTTGCTTGAGGCGCCCGCTTTTTGTGACTTCAGATATGCATAAATTTTATCCCGCATGGTATGATTCTATGAAGTCAGTCCTATTAAGTCCCCCTTAGCAAAGGGGGATTCAGGGGGTTGTTTTTCCCTGAGTTATTTACAACCCCCCCCGCCCCCTTTTCTAAGGGGGATTTTATGCCACCCTGAAACCTGAAAATCGCATAAATAAAATGTAAATTCCTATGCAATTAAATCATATATATAACAGGCACGCAGCAGCGCGCCACTGCATGCTCTACCAATAAAAAAAGAGGGTTTCATCCCTCTTCCTATTCACAGTATGTAATGCGGCGTGTAAAAACCGTTCGGTCGATAGCGTGTAATAAAATTTATTTCCTGCATTCCCCTACTAATTTTTGATAAGTCGAAAACTCTCTTTGCGCCTCTTCTTTCATACCCTTTCTTTCGTAAATAATACTCAAACCATAATGCGCCTTTGCAAAATTCGGGTCGACTCGAATTGTCTCCTCAAGCGCACTGGCAGCCTCATCCAAAATCCTGTTCTGCGAATATGCGCTGCCGAGGTCAAAGTATACGGCCGGGTTGTAAGGATTCACCTCAATGGCCTTTTGTAATGAGGTAATCGCATCATCAAGCACCCTTTTGTCAGAATACGGGTTCTGAATATTGTAATGGGCTGCCGCTGCCTTTTGAACTGACGTTATAGCCCTGGCAAGCACCTTCTTGTCTGCGTATGCTTTGCCGAGCCTATAATGGGCTGCTGCATTGCCGGGATCAAGTTTCACAACAGCGCTGAATTCTTCGATTGCCTCGTCGAACAATCTCACATCGGAACACACGACTCCAAGAGCATAATGCACGTTGGGGTTTTTTGGATCAATCTCTATCGACTTCTTATAAGCATCGATAGCGTCGACAACATTGCCTTGGGCGTAATAGCTCAAACCAAGATGGTAATGCGCCAGGGCGTGATGCGGATTGATGTCGGTAATTTTTTTGAATTCGGTCACTGCTTCGTCGAGCAGCTTCTTATCCAGATATATCTTGCCTAAACCAAAATGAGCATCCGTATAATTTGGATTAATCTCAAGAGCCTTCATAAATGCACTGATCGCTTCGTCTCTCTGATTTCCTCCGATATAAGCTGCCCCCATATTATATTGAGATACGGCATCTTTGGGATTGATCTTTACTGCCTCTTTATATTCCGCCACAGCGTCATAAAACATCTTTCGTGATTTATAAATATCGCCGAGTTTGCTGTGCGCAAGGGCATTACCGGGGTCGAGTCGCACTACGGACTTCAGCGCTGTTACTGCATCGTCCCAGAGACCATTTTCTGCGTACAGCAGCCCCAGTTGAAAAAGTGCGTCCTTATAGTTTGGATCAATCGCTATGGCCTTCTTGAGTTCTTCAACAGCCTCGTTCGACATGGTTCGGTTACTGTAGGCCATGCCTAGATTGTAGTGTGCTTCCGCCAAAGCGGGATTAATTCGAATCGCCCGCTGATATGCGCTTATAACCTCATCAGGCATATCAACCTTAGAACATCCGTATATGCCTCCAGAAACTAATACTGCCATTAACATCGATATTTTGAATGGCGATACTAGATTCTTTATCATTATCGGGTCTCCCAATAAAACGGTTATTGATAAATAAATTTATCTAAACTAAAGATACTACGGCTGAATCCAGTAATTTTCAAGGAAATATATCAAATAGGCTGTATATTGTCAAATGTTTATTTAATAGATATTTAGATAATTGAAAGCCGATTAATCCCAGCCGAGTTTCCGAATCTCCTTCACAGACCTTGCAACCTCATCAGAAACCTTCGTAACCAATGCCTCATCCTTATACCTCACGTTGATATTGTAGACGATTTCATTCTGGACGAGATTTCTTTCAAAACTGTATTGTTGTAATTCCATGGAGTTCCTTTTCAGTATTTCAGTAATAGCCGTAAAATCGGGTTCTGAGCCGGATACGCACAGCTTCAGTGTCTTATACTTATCACGTTTGATACTACGTTCAAACAGGGGTAATAGTAACAATGCGAAAATAGCCAGCAGGGTTGTAAAGAGGGCTGGCAAGTAACAATTACTTCCAATCGCCAAACCAATACCTGCCACAACCCATAAAGAAGCGGCGGTTGTCAAACCCCTTACGGTTGTTCTCATTCTCATAATAGTGCCAGCGCCTAAGAAACCGATCCCTGTCACTACCTGTGCGGCAATCCTGGCCGGGTCAACCCGTATAATAGAATCGGCGGCAAATGTTTTGTATTTTTCGAAGATATGCTCGGATACCACCATCATCAAGGTAACACCCACACATACCAGGATGTGTGTCCGTAACCCTGCCGGCCTTCCGCGCCGTTCCCTTTCCCACCCGATAACCCCGCCCAAAACGGCTGCCATGAGAAGTTTTCCCATAGCGTTATCAAAGCCTCCTATAATGCTTAAAAGGTAAAACATATTTGCTCCTTGTATGAATATTAAATTTATAACACCGATAACATATTTTATTTAGAAGACTTACGTTGGCGATGAAGTATAACGGAGTCAATAATCAATGTCAAACATTTATCTGCGTATCTTTCATCTTCTTAATTTTAGCAAAAACCCACTAAAGAATTTTATATTGACATTCCAAAATCATCTGCTTAAACGAACATCAAGTTGCTGGTTAAAATCCCATAACCCTTAATGTTTCATAAAAGTATCTGAAAATGGTTGTTTTTAGATAAGAGACCCTATTTTCGTACCAAATCTTTGCACGAAAGTAGGGGCAGTATTCATTATGGTAACTTACTTATAAATAACGGATAGCCCTGATTTTCCCGCACTCCTTTTCTCCCTGCTCAACCTTTATGTTCCCTAAATATATTGCAGTTACCTTGTGAATATCCTGTACCGGGGTAAAGAGGGTTAGGTTATCATTCAAAGGGTCTAAATCAGTAATTGTGCCCAGTCCCAGGGTATTGCCGTCCGCGTCGTTCATGCCCACAAGGAGGTCTTTTATTTCGAATCTCTCCCTACACGCAATCGAGGTAACACGAAAATACTCTTTTAATTTGTAGAAAGATTCCGATTCAACCAGCCGATCAACTACTATCAGGAGTTCAGACCCGCATTTCTCTATGTACAGATATTTCGTATCAGGCATATAGGTTTCTTTTGGTAATTCCAAGGGATTTATCCTTTGACCCGTACCTAAAATGCAAGAGGGAAATACCACCTTGTGGATAGGGCAATTTCTTACCTTTGCCGATTTGAAATATGCTTTATATCTTTCGTTCCTGTATCTCTGCCTTTCAGCCTGCGAACGTGTTACTATCTGCTTTGAGCATGTCAGCCTAATGACATGCCAACCCATTTTTTCGTATCCTCTCAAGAAGTGTTCCATTTCGTCTTCTGCTTGTAGTGCAACAATCCATTGGGGACGGAGCATTTCTATTTTGTGCAGTTTAAAGATACGGGCAACAGGGCCGTCGATAAAGCCTGTCGTGTCTAGAAGGGTTATTTGTGAGCCTTGTTGATAGGATTTATCTGCCATCCTTTTTACGGCATGGAGGGTTTGCAGCAAAAAACCTTCAGGTGCAGTATTTCCCACGAAATGCAAGTCAAAGAGATTTGAATAATCATGTTGATTCGGAGGGGTGTTGAATATCTTTAGACCTACCGTGGTTGGCGGGCCTATGGTGGATTGCCCTACGTCACTGTCGACATACCCAACACGTATGTTGGAAGCCGTCCATGTGTGGGTCAGATATTTACAAAAGGTGCTCTTGCCGCTATCGATCTTGCCGATAACGATACACGTAACAATACGTGTTTTTGCGTCTTGTTTTATCCGGTCAGCAATTTGCTCCCATTCCACTGGGATATCGACGGTATTCATTATTGAGTATCAAATTTTATGTCCTTAACCTCCAGTTCCAAATTCTCGCCGTCCATCCAGTTGTTTATTTTCACCGCAAAGGCAAGGGAACATGTTTTCCCATTTTGTTTCAGCCTTTCAAATTGTTCTCCCATCCCAAAAGCAACGGCTCTGATGGCGACATCCCCCTGTTTAACATAAAAACTCAGATGCTGTCCCTTCGAACCGATACGTCGCGGCTGGCCAACCACTTTTACATTCATGGCGGCAAACAGAGGCAGGGGATTTCCTTCGCCATAAGGGGAGAGCCGCGCAAGCTCCGCTACTAACGCCTTCGATAACATGGAAAGCGTGACTTCCGCATCGATATTCAGGATGGGCACGAGGTCTGTTTTGCTGAGCCTTTGAGCAGTTGTGCTGTTGAGCATCAGGCGGAATTCGTCAATATTATCCGGGTGTATCTTGAGCCCCGCCGCCTGTGCATGCCCTCCCACAGAAAGCAACTTGCCTTTACAATATTCCAGGGCTTCCAGTATGTGAAATGAAGGAATAGAACGTGCAGAACCGTGGCCTATGTCCTCTGCTATGGCAATCATCACCGTAGGACGGTTAAATTCCTCCACAATCTTTGAGGCAATAATGCCGATAATTCCCGGATGCCACGCCTGGTCTGCCAATACGATGGCAGTGGTTTCATCAAGGTTAATTTCATTCAGGACCTTTTTTCTGGCTGATACCATAATATCGACCTGAATGTCCTGTCTCCTTTTATTCTCCCGGTCCAGAAAGTTTGCAATTTCCACAGCCCTCTCGCTGCATGTCGTGGTCAGCATCTCAACTACGATACCCGCATTACCCACGCGCCCGGGTGCGTTTAACCGGGGGCCGAGACGGTATCCCACATGGAAGGCATCGAGATTTGTATCGGAAAGGTCTGCTATGTCAAGAAGCGCCCGCAATCCAGGAATTTCCGTGTATTGCAGCGCGCTGAGTCCATATTTTGTGAGGATACGATTTTCACCCAGGAGCGGCACCACGTCGGCAATCGTGCCAAGAGCCACCAGTCCCACGGCATTTAACAAGAAATCCTTGAATTCCGCCGACACCTTCTTAAGGGGAGAAAAGTGCTGCCCAATGGCCCATGCCAGCTTAAAGGCAATACCAACACCTGAAAAATGCTTAAAGGCGCATGGGGATGTTTTCAATTTCGGATTGACTACCGCAAAGGCATTCGGTATTTCCTGACTGGGCTGATGATGGTCGGTAATAATCAAATCAATGCCAAACGAGCGTGCGACATCCGCCTCCCGGCAGGCGTTGATACCGCAGTCTACCGTCAAAATAACGTCTGCCCCGCCTTCCTTCAGCTTCTTAATGGCATCCGCATTGAGACCATATCCCTCCTCCAGCCTTTCCGGTATATAGTAACTGACCTGTGCACCTATCAATTTCAAGCACCGGTACATAAGCGCCGTCGCTGACAGGCCATCAACGTCATAGTCGCCGTAGATGACAATTTTTTCTTTCTTGCGTACTGCCTCGTTAATCCGAACAGACGCCTTTTCAATATCGGGCAGAAGGGAAGGGTCTCCCAGTGCGGCAATCTGAGGCTGGAGAAAATTTCTGGCAGAAGTGATATCAATTATACCCCGGTTGATGAGGACTTGCGCTAAGAGGTGTGATATTTTGAGTTTACTTGCAATCTCTGACTGCAGTGACTTATTGGGAGGGGAAAATATCCACCTTTTACTCATAGGGTGTTTTGCTTACGAGAAAAATCAAATGTTACAAGATATCGGAATTCAGATTCCCTTGGCAAGCCATAGGTACAACGCTACGATTTCCAACTTTTTATGACTTGTCTTTGCAAGTTTTTATATCATTGAGCGCATCATCATTCTACTGAGAATTTTAAGGCTTTCAAGGAATATTTTTTATTTTCTCTGTTTATATTTAATCAAACTGTTTTTGCATTGTAAAAAGTACCTATTTTGTCTTTAATACATAAAAACAAACTACAGAGGAAGAAAAAGGGGTTTTAAACTTTTTTTCTACGAGCTTTGCCGTTAAAGAATAACAAAAATATACAGAAATCCATGACTAAAACATATCGAAAGAAACTCTATTTACACATCATACCAATCATTGTCATGGTTGCGCTCTCTGTCATTACCTACCTGAATTGTTTACCAAACCAGTTCGTTTACGACGACACATCTACCATCGTAGATAACAAGCTTGTGAAGGATTGGGGAAATTTTCTTACTTTATTCACACACGACTATTTCAAACTTTCGGGGGAGCTTACGTACCGCCCGATTGTGACACTTTCCTACTTTATTGATTATTCCATCTGGCAGATGAATCCCATGGGATACCACCTCGTAAATGTGGTATTGCATACCATAAACATCGTGCTCGTGTATTTTCTCGTGCTCTTATTGCTTCGCCAATACCACAAAACACAAGTAAGCCGCAACCAAATTTCAGATATCGGCCTCGCTTTGCTGACCTGCATGCTTTTTGCTGTACACCCTATTGTAAGTGAAGTCGTTAATATGATCAGTTACAGGGAAGACCTGATTGCAACGGCCTTCCTGATTACCTCGTTTTTGTTCTTTCTGCTCTATCATCGGAAAAGCACTATTTCTCTCTCTGCAGGCGCGCTGGCCACCTATTTTTTTGCCTTACTTTCAAAAGAATCTGCCATTGTACTGCCCGCCCTGATTTTCATTTACGAACTACTTATTTCCGGAAAATATTTTACTCCTAAGAAGACAGCCCAAAAAATAGTGTGTGCGCCCTTTTTTCTGGGATACATAGGGGTAAGTATCGTATATCTCATTCTCAGATTCTTTATCCTGCACAATCCCGGCGAAAAAATCGTCTATCCGGAGGGCAGTATTTTTGTCAATATGCTCACGATGACAAAGGTTTTGGGCAGATACATTACCAGTATTTTCCTGCCCTTCAACCTGAATGCAGACTACCACGTCCTCTACCTTAAAACACCATTTACCGTATCCTTTCTCTTTCCCCTTTGCATGCTGATTTCCATCGCCATAATTGCCATCCGGTGGTGGAAAAAACCGGTAATACTTTTTGCCATTCTCTGGTTCTTTATTTCTATGCTTCCCGTGATGAATATCATTCCGTTGGCCAATATCATGGCAGACCGCTACCTCTATTTCCCCATCCTGGGTTTCTGTCTGCTCCTTTCAATCGCAGTAACATACCTGAGAGCCGCAATAAGGTATTCTGTAATCATTCCTTTAATAATATTTTATGTTGTCATGACGGTTACCAGAAACAATGTTTGGCGGGATGAATTTACGCTATGGTATAAATCTTCTCAAAACCCGTTATGCAGTTTTACGACGTATAATAATCTGGGAACGCAGTACAACAAGAAGGGTTACCCTGATACGGCCTTAAAATGTTACCAGAAAGCGCTTCAAAAAGCTCAGGAGGTTGGATTCACACAATATGCTACCGTGTATTATAATGCAGGAAACGCTTATGAAAAAAAGAATATGCCGCACGAAGCGGCTACCGCATATAAAAAGGCGGTTCAGCTAAAACCTGATTACCAGCAGGCACACAATAACCTTGGAAAGGTTTATTTTACTTTGGGTCAATATGATGATGCGCTTACTGAATACAATAATGCCCTTAAGATCGACCCCGATTTTCCTTTCGCATACAATAACATGGGCGTTCTCTACAACAAACTCGGCAGGCAGGATGATGCCGTTATTGTATATAAAAAAGCCCTGTCGCTCGACCCTAAGTACAGCGATGCGTATTATAACCTCGGTAATATTTATGAGGCGAGGATGCAGTACGATCTTGCTTTGGAAGCTTACCAGAACGCCATTACATATGACCCGACGCAGGTATATGTCCACAACAATCTGGGCACAATTTATGACAAAAAAGGCCGTATAGACGATGCCATTGCAGAATATAAACAAGCAATAAGGCTCGACCCCAAATACCCGTATTCTTATAATAACCTCGGCGCTTCTCTTACCAAAAAAGGTGATATTGATAGCGCACTGGCTGAGTTTCAGAAGGCCGTAGACTTACTGCCCAGTCAACCCGATTTCCATTTCAACCTCGGATATGCCTACCTCCAGAAAGACGATTTAAACAATGCCTTAAAAGAATTTGAGACCACGCTAAAGATAGCGCCTTCCCACGCGGAAGCGCTTTTTAGTATCGGAAACTTTTACTACAGGCAGGGGCGGGAAGAAGAAGCCGCAAAGTCATGGCAGGCAGTCCTGACCATAAACCCGAATCATGCAAAGGCAAAAAAATGTTTGGAAATGATTGTAAAGTGAGAAATAAAGACAGGTGACGAGTGGCATGTGACAGGTGGCTATTCCCGTGTCACTCGTCATTCGTCACGCGTCACTCATATTATATATTGGATGAGGCTTTGCAGCATTTATGTCTCTTTCCAATCTATCACTTTGGGTATCTGCTGCGTTGGTTTGTAACGGATAAGTTTCAGCAAAAGTTCTTCCGGGTCGTGAGACGTTATAATTAGTTGGCGATGTTCTGCTGAAACGAAGCGTTCCTGTAACATATTATCGACGAACTTCAGGAGCAAGTCGAAATATCCTCCGACATTGAGTAAGCCGATTGGCTTTGTGTGCAGCCCCAGTTGCGCCCAGGTAACGATCTCGAAAAATTCGTCGAGGGTGCCGAATCCGCCGGGCATTGCGATAAAGGCGCCGGAAAGTTCCGCCATCATGGCCTTTCGCTCGTGCATGCTCGATACGAGGCGGAGTTCCGTCAGACCATCGTGGGCAAACTCCTTGGACGAGAGGGCGTGCGGGATCACACCGATGACTTCTCCCTTTTCTTCCAGGACAGCGTCTGCAACGACTGTCATCAGGCCAATACTGCCTCCGCCGTAGACGAGTCCAATTTCATGTGATACAAGGGCTTTCCCCAATTGTTGGGCGGCATCGGTATATGAAGAACGTGCGCCATGATTGGAACCACAAAACACACAGATGCGTTTTATGGAATTTCTTTCGTCCATGTATTTCCTACATCTTTAGATCTGTCTTATATAAGGTGTTCAGGATATTTTATTTTTAACAATTTCCATCTTCAAATGGGCGATGGAGCCGGACGGATTCAAGTCTTTGGGACATACCTCCTGGCAGTTGAAGACTGTGTGACAGCGCCATACCCCATGCTCGTCGTTTACAATTGCCAGACGCTCCTGCCTTGCTCCGTCCCGCGTGTCGGATAAGAACCTGTCCATATTGAGAAGGGCCATAGGCCCCAGGTACTTTTCATGCGAAGCAGTAATGGGACACGAGGAATGACAACAGGCACACAAAATACAATCAATCAGAACGTCAATCTTTGTCCTTTCGTCCGGACTCTGTATCTGTTCCCCTGTCGTTGGCGTTGATTTTCCCGGTATCAGGTATGGTTTTATGTGCTCGTACTTTTCCCAGAACGGTTTCATGTCGACAAAGAGGTCTTTATGAATGGACATGTGTGACAGGGGGCGAATGGTAATGGTGTCTGATTTCAATTTGGAAACCAGGGTATTACAGGCAAGCCGATACTTTCCGTTAATATGCATGGCGCAAGAACCGCAAACCGCTGCCCTGCAGGATGACCGGAAGGCCAGGGAGTTATCCAGCCGTTCCTGGATATGATAAAGTCCTTCCAGTACTGTCAGGTCTTTCCGGATAAAGGGAATTTCAAATTCCTGGAAATACGGTTTTTTATCATTATCCGGATTAAATCGAAAGATATTAAAAACGACTTTATCTGTCACCATCGCAAGGTATTTTAACGTTAAGGAAATTCAATCTTTTAAAATTATGCGAATCATACGATGTATGGCATAAAGAATCCTCCATGTAGGACAAGCGTCCCCGCTTGTCATCATAATGTCAGGCGAGGACGCCTGACCTACCATAGGGGGCTAGGGGTTGTAAACTTGTCCTCGTGAAACTTGTCCCCGTGAAAATGGGGAACGGGGAATAGTCAAGAAAAAAACACAATCCCCTCAGAATCCCCCTTTTTTGAGGGGGACTCAAACGGAATAATTTATTACTCAAACAAGGCATTCACAAAGGTATCTGAATTAAATTGTTCTATATCATCTGCCGTTTCACCCAGCCCAACAAATTTTACGGGGATGTTTATTTCGTTGCGCATACCCAGCACAATGCCGCCCTTTGCCGTACCGTCTAACTTTGCCAGGAATATGCCTGTGACGTCAACCGCCTGTTTAAACATCTTTGCCTGGGAAATCGCATTTTGTCCGGTTGTGGCGTCGAGTACCATCAACACTTCATGGGGGGCGCCAGGAACTCTTTTGGAAATGACCCGTTTGATTTTGCTGAGTTCATTCATGAGATTTTCATGGGTATGAAGGCGGCCTGCTGTGTCCACAATTACTACATGCATACCCCGTGCGATGGCGGCTTCTATGGCATCAAAGGCAACTGCTGCGGGGTCGGAACCGGTTTGATGTTTTACGATCTCGGCGCCAATGCGTTTACTCCATATATCCAGCTGATCCACCGCTGCTGCCCTGAACGTATCGCCGGCAGCTACCATAACCTTTTTGCCGTCTTTAATAAGAATGTTAGCAAGTTTTGCTATGGCTGTGGTTTTACCAACCCCATTTACCCCGACCACCATGATAACCGTAGGGGGGTTAGGGGCATAATGAATACCGGTTTGCCATGCCTGGAGATCTTCTTTCATTCTGTTTTTTATGAAGTCGTGTATCTGTGACGTCTCGGTTATCGCTTTGGATTTCCATGCCTCATGCAACTCATGGATTATTTTTTGGACGGGCTTTGCGCCAATATCAGCGCCAATCAGGATGTCCTCCAATTCTTCAAGCACAGATTCATCAATCTTTCTTCGAAACGAGATGAAATTCCTTAATCTGGACCAAAAACGACCGCGCGTCTTTTCTAATCCTTTCTTTAGTTTTTCGGATGAAGTTACAGGTTTCCTTTCAACCTTCTCTTTTTCTACCGTAGGTTTTTGTGGGACTGAAACCGGCTTTTCAACAGGCGCTTCTCTCATGACAGGCGCCGGCGATACCGAAACTGGTTTTTCAACGGGTTTTTCTGTAACAACCGCCTGTCGGGAAACAGGAACCTGCTTTTCAATGGGTTTTTCTCTGACAATAGCTTCCCGTGAGATTGGCGAGGGTTTAACGGCGAATTCTTTTCTTGCAATAGTTTCCTGCGATACCGAAACCGTCTTTTTGGGTTCTTCTTTTGGAAGAACAGTCTTTGGTATAGTGGTGGTTTTCGGTGTTATTAAAACTAATTTTTCAACACCATTTTCTATAACGACGGTCTTCCGTGGCTCTATGGTGGAGTTTATGAGTCGAGACCAGAAACTGGGGCGGGCTTTTTCTGAGTTGTTCTTTTGCTCTCCCGTGTTGGCTTTTATAATGGCAGTTTTCTGTGCTTCTGTTTTTTTATCAACGGCGTTGTTTTTGTCATCTTTTGATGGCAGTTCCATCGATTGTTATCTCCTGTACAAACTTTTACAAATAAGCAACTTTTTGAAAATCATAGCAGTCAGTTACCTTAACATTGGATCAGGTCTTTGGCAACTAATTCTATGCATGTAGGGGTAATTCATGAATTACCCCTACCAAATTGAAATTCATTGTATGAAAATGAGACGGCTTTAGTGTGAGCGGCATCTTTGTTTGAGCTTACTAACAAGGACTCCTGACACAGTTACTTTCGCAATCGGGGTATCTGCCTTTCTTTCTCCGTGGAAATCCGAACCTCCGGTTTCTACCAGGTTGTATTTCTTTGCTATCTTCTGGTATTTTTTAACTGCCTGTGGAGTATGTGATGGGTAATATACCTCAATTCCCTGCAAACCGTATTTTACCAGGTCTTCTATAACGTGGTCTCTTTGGGAAAGTCCCGGATGGGCAAGAACCGCCACTCCTCCTGCCTCTCTGATTAATTCGATAGCCTGTTGCGGTGTCAGTGTTTTTTTAGGAACATACGCCGGGCCGTGATCACCGATGTATTTTGAAAATGATTCCAGGATAGTATTACAATAGCCGTGCTTCCATATCACTTCTGCCACATGCATGCGTCCCGGAGAGCCTTTTCCCGCCAGCGTAAAAATCTCCTGCGGGTCGATATCGACATGAAGGCCGCGTAATTTTTCCGCTATTGCATAAATACGCTTTAAACGGTCTTCGTGAGCTACTTTTAGTATTTTTTGTAAAGAAACATTATGAATATCAATGAAATATCCGAGGATGTGAACCTCCAAAGGACTAAGATATGAAGAAAGTTCTAAACCCGGGATGATATTGAGATTTTTACCCTGTCCGTATTGACAGGCCGCCACGACACCCTCAACGGTGTCGTGATCCGTGATGGAAATGGTCGAAATGCCCAGCCGGATGGCTTCGTCTACAACCGCTTCCGGCGACATGGTGCCGTCTGAATAGTTTGTATGAACGTGCAGGTCGGAGTTCCCATAATCGGTTTCCGGAGCGGCTTCCTGAATGGATACGGATTTTGTATCCTTCAATAATTTTCCATTCCCGTACCGGCTATAAATTTTATCTAAAATTCCGTTCACAAACGTTCCTGAATTTTTTGTGCTGTATTTTTTGGCGAGTTCTATGGCCTCGTTAATAGAGACCTTTGGCGGGATATCGTTTCTGTGCAGGAGTTCATAGACCCCTAAACGCAGGATATTTTTGTCGATAATAGCCATGCGGCGTAATTCCCAGTGTTCTGTAACACTCGTTATCTTCTCGTCGATTTCTTTAATGTTCGACCTGCAGCCGTTAATAAGTGACATGGCAAACGAATAAATATCCGTCTTTTCAGCGCTTTCTTTGCAAAAGGTGTCAATATCGCTGATGATGCCGTCACCGCACAGGTCAAGCTGGTAAAGGGCTTTAATGGCGAGTTCACGGGCAATCGTTCTGTTACGCATGGAATATTCAGTTTTTAGTAAGAGCAATTTAAAAAATAAATCAATGAGATAATCGTATTTCTGTCATGGTTCGGGATAAGCGGTTATGTGGGAGAGGGATCTAAGTACCCGTGATAGATCAGCATCTTTTGATTGTTTTTACACCGGTTTGTATTTGATCAAAAAGATTCACCATCTCTAAGGCAGATAAAGCAGCCTCAGCTCCTTTATTTCCTGTCTTTGCGCCCGCACGGTCTATTGCCTGCTCCAGGGTCTCCGTGGTAATTACGCCATTAATGGTTGGAATGCCTGTGGATAATCCAACGTGTGCAATCCCCTTTGCCGATTCGCTTGCAACATAGTCGAAATGGGGTGTTTCGCCGCGTATAACAGCTCCCAAACAAATTATTGCGTGGTATTTGCCGCTCTGCGCAGCCTTGAGGGCTGTAATTGGTATCTCATAAGAACCGGGCACCCAAAAAGTATCAATATCCTCTTCTTTTACGCCGTGCCTGGCAAGCACATCGATGGCGCCGTCCAGTAAACGTTTTGTTATAAAATTGTTGAATCGGCTGACAATGATTCCAAACGTCTTTCCCGTGCCAATTAAGTTCCCTTGGAATTCGATACCCATAACTACTTCCCCTTTTCGGGTCTGGAGACAAGATTAATTATTACCTGATCCGCTCAAAAATGAAATCATTTTAAGAAAATAGTAGCATATACCCATAAATCTTTCAAGGCTTTTCTCTGCGTTTTTAAGTTTTTTTACGCCCTTGATTGCCCTTGCGTTTCATTTGTAATCTCAGGGCATTCGAGGAAATTCGATTTTAGAAAGAAACTATTTCCAGCTTAGAGTTAGCACACGTGTAACACGAATATTTTTTTGTTGATTAATTCAACACCTTGTGGTAAGACTACTACAATCTTTGTGCTTTTGCCGGAGGATTCAACTATGACAAAAGACGATGTCTTAAAAGCCGTACTTGAATCACCTTCCCTGCCTACCTTGCCAACGGTTGCATATAAACTCATTTCGATTTCGTCGAATGAAGAAATCGGTATGAAGGATATTGCAGATCTCATATCGAAGGATGCCTCCCTTTCAGCAAAAGTATTAAAAATAGCCAATTCAGCCCTTTACAATCTTCCTTGTAAGATAAGCACCATACACCAGGCGGCATCGAGACTTGGAATGAATGCGATTAGAAACCTCACTCTTTCATTTTCTTTTTTATCGGTGAAGGCGAAGAACAAAAAGGACGTATTTAATTATGAAAAATACTGGGAACGGTCATTGTCTAATGCTGTAGCGGCAAAACTTATTATGGCAGAGATCGCCAAATCCGACTGGGAAGAGGTTTTTATTGCCGGGCTTTTACAAAATATTGGAGAACTGATTATAGCCCTCTCACTACCGCAACAGTACGAACAAGTATTATTAGAGGCGTCTAATAGCGGAAAAGACATCGTTGAAATCGAACAGCAAATCATAGGAACAGACCACGCTTGTATTGGATATGAGGTTGCCAAAAGTTGGGGGTTTCCCGCTCAGTTATTAACTCCTATTCAATACCATCATTGTCCGGAAGGTTATAAAGGCAGTGATAAAAATCTTAGGCTTACCGTTGGCGTTGTCTATTTGTCGGGTATAATCACCAATATCCTCTATTCGAAAAATCCCCGGAAATACCATGAGAAATTCCTCAGCGAATCCAAGGTAATGTTTAACTTTGACGATGAGATCATTGACAAGATATTAAAATTTGTGGCCTGGGAAACAACACAAACCGCCCGTTTATTTGGTTTCCATATGGAGAATTCCAGGTCGATTGAAGAAATTCTGCAGGAGGCTAATGTTGCGCTGAGCGCTATAAACATAGCGTACGATCAAAAGAACAGGGAACTCGAAGAAAAAAGCAAACGCCTGGAGGAACTCGTACATCTCGACAGCTTAACAGAATTATATAATCATGGCTATTTCCAGAGCTTTCTTGAAAAGGAGATTAACCTGGCGATACGCAAAAATGCAACGCTCAGTCTCATTATGGCAGACGTTGACAGTTTCAAATATTTTAATGACACATATGGGCACCAGGCCGGTGATTTTATTTTAAAAGAATTAACCAGGTTGATGCGAAAAGCGCTTCGTGACTACGATATGCTTGCTCGTTATGGCGGTGAGGAATTTGCTATTGTTCTTGTTGAAACGACCGGGCAGGAGGCTCAGATTGTGGCAGAAAAACTACGAGAATCAATCGCTATGCATACGTTTATCGATCATAACAAAAAATATACGATTACCTTAAGCTTTGGGGTTGCAGAAATGAAACCTGTCGTAGATACTTTCACAAAAAAGGATTTTATTGGCTTTGCGGATAAGGCTCTGTTTCAGTCCAAGGAGAAAGGCGGAAACAGAGTCACACTCTATGCTCTGTCCAGAAAAAAATGAAAAACAACTAAAATGTATTAACACTCCTATCCAAATCATACGTATTTCATGTCTTTTTTCATTGAGTGAAATCCCTCCGATAACCCCTCGAATTGTTCCTTGTAATTTTCAAGGTATGTTTGTAATATAAATTCACTAATTTGTTATTGCGATTTCAAGAGTAAAGGTCGATGTCGCGTATCAATACACTTACTGGGGTTTGAGTGTGGGAAAGCTAGAGACAGAAGAAGTAATTGATGAAATCGAAAATATAAGGATGTCGTTAGGCTCACATCTGGAAGAGTTGCGGCGCAGGGTCGTTTATTCCGTTATCGCCA
>Ga0194119_10007039_pt1 | contig 16025 bp, 15 predicted proteins | sample TA2MahC100mmetaG_FD_148620 | JGI IMG/M metagenome (GOLD analysis project Ga0194119, IMG submission 148620) | Freshwater microbial communities from Lake Tanganyika, Tanzania - TA2015018 Mahale Deep Cast 100m | ecosystem: Environmental > Aquatic > Freshwater > Lake | place: Tanzania: Lake... | reverse complement strand
GATGATCTTCGTGAAGAACTGTCTAGTCTGAAACCCACCCGTCGTGCTGCGGCACCTGTCGAAGATGAAGACGATGATGCTCTGTCCTATTTCGCCAAACTTGCCGAAGATTGAAAACAGATTACTACATTAACCGTGTAAGTAAATCCGAAGCCGCAGAATTACTTCTGCGGTTTCATTATCTTAAGGACTTTTCTAAATCTTTTAAGTCAGGTTACAACTACGGTCTTTATAAGGGCAACGACTTTTGCCCATTGAATATTGGTGGTATTCGGGGAGTCTGTGTTTTCACTGGACTTCCTGTGCCTGAAATCGCACAAGGAGCATTTGGATTAGAACGAAATGAGCAAGAAGGACTTTTTGAACTTTCACGACTTTGCATACACCCCGAAATACAAGGAACCGAACATAATATCACTTCTTGGTTTGTTTCAAGAATCATCTCTTACGCTGATAGTGATTTCCATAGCGGTACAATCTATCGCGCTTGTAATTTTAAATATTGCGGACTTTCAGACCCAAAGAAAGATTTCTACTATGCAGACGGAACTAAACACTCTAGAGGCAAAGTTAAAGGTGCTTCAGGAGAATGGAAAGAACGCTCCCGCAAACACCGATATGTAATGACTTTTGATAAAAACCTAAAACTCTTATGGAGAGGTGATGTTTAGGTTTTCTGTTTTTATCGTTTTTTCATCAACATATTGTGAAGAACGATCATAGATCATAATATTTCTCATATCGTTCAAGAACTGCTGTAGATATTGTGGCTTCAACAAGTAAATACTTCTCTTTTTATCGTTCTTACGAACCTCATATTCATAATTGCTAATTCCAACCACAGGATTTAAAGTCGCATTTGGATTTGCTGGGTTTGGAATTGTAAAATTAGAATCAACCACTTTACCTGCTGGTAGAATTAAGCGACCGCTACCATCTTTAACTTCTCTGGTTTCATAAAGGCGAGTATCATTTAATTCTCCACCGTATTTTTCATAGGCAAAATTATATAAATCTCGATCAGATAATGGCCATTCATCTCGTACATTGATAATGCCTGTCGTTAAAAGAACAACCCAATCAAATTCGGCATCACCATAAACTTCTTCGGCAACAAGTTCTGGACGAGATCCTTCTGGAATTTCATATTTGTTGAATAGTGTAAAAACGTTTTGTAAATCTTCTCTTAATTTTACTCTACGAAATAAGTTCTTAACTTCAATGTAGTCAAGAGAAGAATTCTTATCCGAGAGGAAAGAAGGATAAAGTAAACTCGGAAGTTCTCTAAAGTATCCCATTTTAGAATCCTACCGTGTTTTCTGAGGTTGCAGTGCTATAGTCACCCCTATATACTGGTTCAATTTCTTTAAATCCTAAATCAAGAGTATACGAAACTGGAGATCCATCGCTGTAAGTTGCGTATACACCTTCAGCAGTATAATTAACTGTCATATCAGTTAAAAAACATTGTTTGAATAAGTTCAAATATGGATGAATGTCAGGTCCCTTTCGGTAACTTAGTTGAAAAACATTTGGTGTTGTTAAGAAAATATCGCCTCTAGATCCACCGGGTGCCATTTCAGTTTTTAAAGTTTTAAATATTGACCTTATTTCTTTTGCTTCTGTATTATCTCTAGGAGTCATTTTAAATGAAAATTTAAAAGATCTCAAATTGACTCCATTGAACAAAAGTTCCATATTTGGATTTAAAATTTCACTACTTTCTCTTGCTAAAATTTGATTTACTGTTAGATTACCTCCAAACGGCATATTTGCTGCCTCCGCTGCGATTGATTTTGTTAGAACTTTTCTAGAATCGTCCCCAGTTATAACATCACCAGTTTTTTCTAAAACATCCGTTAATTTGTCTGTAACCTGTTTAAATGTTTTTATTTCTCCTGTTATATTAATAGCACTAAAAACTTGTGCTGTCAATCCATCTAGACTCGCATCAGAATAGTCTACACTATTTCCATCTTGGTCTTGGATGTTAGATGGTATTGGTAATATAATACTATTTGTTAACGTTTTATAATTTTGTGGTTGTAGTGTTCCAGAGGTAAAAGCGGCATTTGTTCTAACTAATCCTCCTTGGCGATTACCACGTCTTTTAAGGATGTCAATTCTTAGGTAATCTGTAGTTTCGTGTAACGCTTCTCTTGGATATCTAAAAAGTGCCATTTTGGCTATTTTTCTAACTATTTAGACGGATATTTTGAAATGGGATCTCCCTAGCATCAGCAATTTCCTCTTGATATATCTCGTATAGGGATCCAGCAACTTCACTCCAAGTATATTGACGAACTTCTCCCCAATGAAAATTAATACCACGAAACCCCCAAGGAAATACATCAGTTACGGCAACTAATGGGTTTTGATCATAAGATACATTGAGTGTTTTTGGTTGATAAACAAAAGTATAATACTTTCCTGCACTCGGAATTCTTCCACTCTCACTTAAAACATTCAATACTTCTAACATCAGATCATCTGGATCTTCTATTCCAACGAGATTATCCATAACAGAACGAAGACGATTAACCTGATTTTCTGTTGGATTCCTTTTTTCTTTTTGTTTGAGTGTTTTTCTTGGCATTAGCTAATACCCAATTCTTCTTCTGTTAGAATTTTAAATTCCCACATGCGATCTTGGCAGAACTCTCTTGCCGCTTTCCACTTTGCCTGATTTTTTGCATATTCATAAACTTCGTAAATATAACCTTTTGTTTTTCTTTGTTGGACTTTAGGTTCAATAGTTTGTTTTTTTGGTTTGATCTCGATAATATATTTTTTTATCTGCCCATTTGATTCTCGTACTTTTATATAAAAATCTGGGAAGTAACGATGTATTTTATTGTCGATTGGTGATCGATATGGTAGTGCTAGTTCTTCACTCCCCCATTCAAGAATATTTTCATTCAGATCACAATAGACCATAAACCTCCTTTCCCAAAGAGATCTATAAATGATATTAGTCGGATCACCCTTGTATTTCTTTGGGTATGATGGACTGTATTTTCCCTTATATGACATCTAAATACTTAATAATCAAGACTCCATAAGAGATATTTAGTGTGGCAGATTCACTTGTCCAAAAAATAAAAATGGATAAAATGAGAGAGTTGGTTGGAAACCTAGCTCTTACAAATTACTTTTTAATTGATATTCCATTAACACCAAAATTACGCAACCATTTACAAAATAGCTATGGAACAGAATTGGGAGACATTGATCAATTTGTACGATACAATCTAGGTTATCTTTGTTTTGAAGCTTCGTTACCAACTTCTTCTTTTGCCACTGCTGAAGTAAAAGATAATTTTATGGGTATAACTCAAGAATTTGCTCATACCAGACTTTATACTGACATGGATTTATCTTTTTATGTTGATTCAAATTATAAAACTTTAAGATTTTTTGAAGGATGGATGGACTATGTTAGTGGTGGTAATAGTAAAGAACTTAACGAACCAGCAGCTGCCAGTGATCCTCGGATAAACATATATCGAAGATTTAATTATCCAAATGATTATAAATGTCCAACGATGAAAATTTTCAAATTTGAAAGAGATTTAAATCAACAAATAACCTATACTGTTATTAATGCTTTTCCCAAAGGTATGACTTCAATTCCAATATCCTATGGTGCTGCTGATATTTTAAAATTGACAGTAACTTTTAATTATGACAGATACCTTACCACAAAAGAAAAAATTGAATCCCCATCTCCAAGTTCACTAACTGCTCCAGAACAACCTCTACAATTAGACGCACGTGCTCTTGCAGGAGTTCAAGGTCGTTTCCAGACTCTTACAGATAAACTTAATAACTCTGGATCTCTTAATGATATCGAACTCGATGAATTATATAGACTCACTGGTATTTTAAGAACACAGACAACCGGAAATGCTGCTAAATAATTTTACTGAAGTTATAATAGGTCATTATGCCTTTACCAAAAATTAATACTCCAACTTATGAATTGGAGTTGCCCTCAACTGGAAAAAAAGTAAAGTATCGCCCTTTTCTAGTTAGAGAAGAAAAAATTCTAATCATGGCATTAGAATCTGAAGACATGAAACAGATTACAAATGCCATTGTTCAAACTCTTTCTGATTGTATTTTAAACAAAACTATTAAAGTACAAGAACTTTCAACGTTTGATATTGAATATCTATTTCTTAATATTCGTGCTAAGTCAGTTGGTGAAAGTGTGGAAGTTAATGTGACTTGTCCAGATGATGGGGAAACAACTGTAAAGTTGGAAATTGATATTGATGATATTAAAGTTCAAAAAAATAAAGATCATAATAATATTATTAAACTTGATGATAATCTTTCAATGAAATTAAAATATCCATCATTAGAGCAATTTGTTGAAAACAATTTTGAAACAAGTGAAGATACAAATGATGTTAGTAAATCTTTGAATATGATTATTTCATGTATCGATATGGTTTACGATCAAGAAGAGTCTTGGAATGCATCTGATTGTACAAAAAAAGAATTGGAAGAATTCATTGAGCAGTTGAATACTAAGCAATTCAAAGAGATTGAGACATTTTTTACTACAATGCCAAAACTATCTCATACCGTCAAAGTTAAAAATCCAAATACAAAAGTAGAATCTGAAGTTGTCCTGGAGGGTCTGGCAAGTTTTTTCAGTTGAGTATGGCTCATACTAATCTTGAGTCATACTACAAAGTTAATTTTGCCTTGATGCAGCATCATAAATATTCTTTGACTGAACTAGAAAATATGATCCCTTGGGAGAGGGAAATTTATATTAGTCTATTAGAACAGTATATTGAAGAAGAAAATCTAAAGGCACAACAGCAGCGTGGACATTAATCAAGTTTACAAAGCCCCATCCATACCTAAGTTGAATAAGACGAACATATCATCTTCGGTATTGAAAGGTGCTGCTGCGACTGTAAATGCTCCAAAGATAAAAAAATCTACCTTTAGTTTTATTAAACCTGGAATTGTTTTAGATAAAAAAGTAGAAGGTTTAAAACCAGAAACTTCTCCAATTCAAATTACAGAAACTTTAGTAGAGACAAATAGAATTTTAGTAGAGATACAAAAACAATTATCTCTAGATTTTGCGATGAGAATCGCAGAGGAAAAAGAAACGATTAAAAAAATAAAAGAAGTAGAATCAAAGAGAAAATTTGCTTCAAAAGAATCTTTTGTTGAAGGGGTTAAAAAAGTAGGAGGAATATTAGGTAATGTTGTTGGTAAAGTTACTGCACCAATTAAAAATGTTTTTGAAAAAATAAAACAATTTTTCTCTCTAATTTTAACGGGAGTTCTTTTAAATGCTGCTTTTAGTTGGGTAAGGGATGAAAATAATCGAAAAACTCTCAGTACTATTTTTGATTGGATAGGAAACTCATTTGTTCCTGTTCTCATAGGAATCATTACATATAAACTTATTAAGTGGATAGGAAGATTATATAGACTTGCTAAATTTTTGTGGAAATTACCAGGAAGACTTTCGCAACTTGTTAAAAATCTGCCATCACCATATAGATCACCTTCTAATCTGCCTCGGGGACAAACACCTTTTGCAAAACCTTCTCCTTTATCAGGATCACCACTTACTAGAGGTCCTGGCTACGCTCCAGGAATTCAACCAAAATTACCTACGCCTTTATATGGTCCAACAGGACAACCTCTACCAACAGATCCCCTTCGTGGAGCAACTCCAGGAAGGGCTCCGGGAATTCCAAAACCTGGAGAAGGAATTACACCAAAAACAACAACCCCTCCTAGAGGACCTCAACTTCCAGCATGGCTTGGAAAAACCTTAAGAGTAGTTGGACTTGCATTTTTAATAAGCGAATTACAGGAAGACTGGAGAAGAGGTGATATAAAGGCGATTGCTGTTAAATTAAGTGCTTATGGTTTAGGATGGTTAACAACAATACTAGTTGCTGCGGGGGGCACTGCTCTTGGGATTGGAACAGCTCCAACTGGAGCTGGAGCTGTAGCTGGATTTGGATTAGCAGCATCATCTTTCGCAGCTGGATATGGTGTAGATGTTGGAGTAAGAAAAGCATTTGGGTATAAAGATGGTGGGACAATAAAAGCATCTAATGGAATGACTGTTCCTGGTAAAAGATCTGGAATGTCTGGAATGATTGATAGTGTAAAGGCAATGCTTGCTCCTGGTGAGGAAGTTATTCGCTCAGCATCATCAATGTTATTCAGACCTCTCCTCAAGGATATTAATGATAATGCTGGTAGATTGTGGATGTTATTTTCAATGGCAACTAAAAAGTTGCTTACTTCCACTGAATATGCAAATAGCGTATCAGAAGAATTTTCTAAAGTTATAGAAGACTTTGATGGTTTTCTTAAGAAAGAAATACAAAATAAAAAAACAGGTAAAAGATCAGGTGGTGGTGGACTGAGACCATCAACAAAGTCAAAACCATCCTTACAATCTTCAACAAGTGTACCTAATATAAATTTACTTGTTTCACAATCATCTGGTGTTGGTGGAATGACAGTTTTACCAATGGTGTTACCAAAACAATCTAATCCACCACAAATACCGACACCCCAAACAGTGGCAACTGATATACCTATTATTTCACCAATTAATCCAAGAAATCCATATATGTCAATAACTTCAGAGTATTATAACATTCAAATGTTTGCTGGTGTATAAAAAAATATGGAAAATCAAATTCAATCTTTAAAATTAAATGTTAAAAATATTAATAGTTATTTGATCAATTCAAATAAACAATTAAGATCTCTTAAGATTCAAAAGAAAAATTTGTTTTTTAAAATAGAGAAACAAAAAGAAGTAAGTGCTGAAGAAAATCGTATAGAAAATAAAAATTTGGGCGTTGGATCTACATTTTCAAAATTTGCTAGTGTGATTAGTGCTCCAGCTAAAAACATTTTTGACAAAATTTTAGAATTTGTTGGTTTGATTGCTCTTGGAATATTGGTTCAAAATATTCCTACAATTATAAAGAAAATTGATGATGTTTTAAATAGCGATGTCTTAAAAGGAATTGGCAACGTTTTGAATGTTATTGGTATTGGATTCTCAAAATTAGGAGAGTTGATTGATATTCTTACCCCCCAAGAAAGAAATAATCTTGATAAAGAATTACAAAAAATTGATCGAGATATTGAGGATGATTTTAAAAACGCTAGTCAAGCAGAAAAAGATACTTCTGTATTAGATGAAGAACTAAAAAAAAGAGAAAGAAATAAGTCTCAATACAATCCAAGTGGTGGAAGACAACAATATAATCAGTCAAGATCTTCAGCACCACCTTCGATTCCTTCTACTACTCCAAGAACAAATGCTCCATTACCACCATCAAATCCTGATAACTCATCTCAAAAATTATCTAAAGGTGGCACCGTTCAAAATCCCAATCAACAGAATAAAGGATATCAACCAAGAAAAAGTGGGCAGTTAAAACAAGCAGAAAGAGGAATGGGTGATGGATTCACCAATTTCAGTAAGTCTGTTGATAATATTAAACAATCAGCACAACAAGATGAAAAAAACGTTTTGGCATTTGCCAAAATGAGTGATAATTTTAGAGAATATATTGGAATCACAACTGCCACAAGACGTGGTGGTCCTCCAGGTTCAGGTCAAAATCAATCAGGTCAACAAGCATTAAGAAATGCTGGATCTCAATATCCTGGACAGTCTTTTTCTTCCGGAGCTTCTATTGGACCAACAGGAGATACTGATGGCAATCAAACTGGTTTAGATATGAATCTCTCCGGTGGAATTGGTACGCCAATCTATGCACCTTTTGATTTAATTTATAGAGATAAAGGGACTGATGGTATGCCCTCCGTTGGTCTTGACGGTACTCCAGACGTTTTGGGACCAGCAGGAAGAGGATTTGGTTATTATGGTGCTTATTACTTCAAGAGAGGCAATAAAGAGTATGAAGTTCTCATGGGACACTTTAAATCTTTGCCATATAGAGGATCTAAAGACGGTGAAGTTATACCACAAGGGACTTTATTAGGATATCAAGGTGCTTCTGGAAGAACTAAGAGTGACACTAATGGTGTATATCCTCATATATCTCTTCACGTTAATGGTCTTGGATTTCAAGCATCTAATTCTTTGTTGGTTCAAGTTGCTAATCAAATATTAAACGCAAAACCAAGCACAACAACGTTACCCAAAAATCAACAAGGTCCAGTTGCCAATTTAGGAAATTCTGGGGCTGGGAATGGAGGTAGACGATTAAATAGTATCAATAATGGAAATCAATCTGTTGTTATCTATGCTGTCCAACCAATAGAAACTTTTGTCCCCTTCCCATACCCAGTTTTATCTCAAAGTTCTTCAAGTTCCTCTAGATCTAAACCAAAATTACCAGCAATATGGAGAAATTAAGATAAATGGCAAATGCAGCACAGGCATCTGTATATGAACTTTTTACAATTCAAAAAAATAATAAGACTGTAGATATTAGTGGTGAAAGTCCAGCTAGTGCTAGAGTTATGAGGTTTGACTACTATGAAAGTTTACTGTCTCCAAATATAACTGCTATTTTAAGTTTGATTGATCTTGGTGGATCTGTAAAATATGACCAAGAATATGACAGTCAAACTAGATTTGGAACATTAACTTCAGCGTTACCACTTAATGGTGATGTAAGTGTTTCATTTAAAATTAGATCAAAATTAGGCAATTTAGATTTTACTGGAAATCCATTGGTTTTTGATTCCCAAATCAATCCAGATCAAGAATCAAATCGTGAAACAATTGTTTTGAGTTTAATTTCTAAAACGGCAAAAATAAATCAAGAATCTAGTGTTTTAAAAACATATTCTGGAAATATTAGTGATTCTGTGAAAAAAATAATTAAAGAATATTTAAAAACACCAGATGAAAAAATATTACTTACACCAACAAAAAATCCATGTGCTTTTGATGGTAATAGTGAATCTGTTTTTGAACTTTTATGTTGGTTAGCATCACAATCAGCACCAGTAAAAGGAAATCCTGGTTATTTTTTCTATGAAACTAAGAATGGTATTAATTTTAAATCAATTGACGAATTAATTGGACAAGAAGCAAAAGAAAGTTATTTTTTAAGTGGTGTGCTAAGATCTGGAATAGACAATGACGAAAACGATTTTAAAATAGCCTTCAAATCGGACATAAAACGTGAAGATTTACTTTCTGCTTTAAAAGCAGGAGTTTATGTAAATAGAAATATTTTCTTTGATATAAAAATGAGAAAGTATGAAGAAATAATTTATAAGTTAGATACCGGAAGTTTGGAAACATCTCTTGGTAAAAAGGCAGAGATTCCAACCGTGAATAGATTTACAAGAACACACTTTCACATTAAAGGGAATGGAACAAGAGAACCAACCCCAGCTGGTGAAGTTAATAATGATCCAAAAGAGTGGCAAGCAAAGGCAACAATGAGATATAATTTACTATTCACTCAAGTAGTCCAAATACAAGTTCCATGTAATCCAAATTTAGTGGCTGGTGATACAATAAATTGTACGTTTGAACCTATCACTCAGGACAATAAATCTCAAGGTCCAGATCCAGTTCAAAGTGGCAAATATTTAATTCTCAATCTTTGCCATCATTTCGACCCTCTAAGATCGTTTACTTCTATGACCTTAGTTCGTGATACATATGGTCTATATACTAGTAAAAACAAATGACGAAGAGTAACCTAGGTTTTTTTGGTAATAATCCAAGAAGGTTTATTGCTCAAGTGGCTCCAAGTCAAAATGAGCATACAAAAGATGCTTCCTGGAATGATGCTTTTGGGGATCGTGTTAAGATAAGAATCCCATCTAAACATCCTAAATCGGCAGAGATACGTGATGAAAATTTACCCTGGGCAATAGTCCAAAAATCCACCGCAAGTGGTCATTTTAATCGGACTTCATCTGGAATATGGGGAGGAGAATGGGTTATTGGTGAATATCTGGACGAAGCATGTCAAATTCCAATTATTACTGGTGTCTTAGGGAGGGGTTCTGTAGAACCAGAAATAGTAGAGTCGATCGGTGGTACAACAGACTTTAAAGACGTTAGTGCTTACAGTGGAGGACTAAAAGCAGGAAATCATCAACTCACGGGTGGTAGTCCTTCAGCAAAAGCAAAGGGAAAATCTGATCCAAGAACTTTACCCGTTGATGATAAAGTTAAAGAAGACGCAAAAGCAGAATCTCAACTTTCTGGTACAACTCCAACCGGAATACCAAGTGAACCAAAAATTACAACAAATCCAGATGGATCTGTATCTGTAACAACATATAAGTATGATCCTGGAGAAGAAGGTGGTGTTTCAGCATTTACTCGTAAGTCAGCTCCAGGAGGATCTGGTGCTGAAAATATAATTCAAACCGCAAGGAGAGAACAATCACAAAACTTCAAAAATGAAGTATCACGTTCAAATCCCGCCTTGACAGGATTTAATAGTAGTAAGTTGTCATCATCAACATCAATCGCACAATACACAGCAAAAGATAAAGCAGAAGATAAACTACTTCTTAGATCGATTCAGAGAGGTGAACTCGGACCAATTCCAAGAGAGCAGATTGATTCTATTATTAATCGTATCAATGGTGTACCAGTTCGTGGTGTTTAATAAATATCAGAACAAGGAGGTAAATTAAAATATGGCGCCGAACTTTGTACCTGCGGTAGAACAAAGAATCCTTCAAGGATCAATTTATCTGAAAGGTAAAGACGGTAAGTGGTATGATCAGTTTGGTGGAATAATTACGAATATTGATTTACTTAAGGCTATAAATTCTAATCAAGCAAAAGTAGATCCAGTTGCTAGAGGTACGGTTATAACAGTAACGGGAAACACACCAGTAGCACCAGAAACTAGACCAGTAGCACCAGCACCAGTAGAAGTAGTTACACCTACAGAAAACCCAAAGACTTCTTCATCTTTTGGAGGGTCTAGTGGAGTAGTAGTTGCAGACACTGACACTGGAAAAAGTTTCGTAGTTTCAACACTTCAACCTAATTTTCAAACTTCAAGTGGTCAACCAGCAAGATCACTGATCACAAGAGCTCAGCTCAATGCTCAGGGTATTGTAACAGGACCTTTAGAGGTATATTATAGAGCATCGGTAGAAGAATACAATAGAGTTTTAAGAACACATGGTGAAAAGTTTGTTGCTTCAAATAGTGATGGATCAGTTGGTGGATATGTCTTACTTGGATTTTACAGGGGAGAGAAGTTCTCACCAACTGTTGTTGCCAGAGACCCTGCAGCAGTAAGTAATGGTAATGCTGCGTTAGCTGAAGGTTTATCTGCGTCTGTTCCAAAATCTGATGTAGAGAAAATACTTCAAGGAAGAGCTACGGAAGAAATCAATAAAGCAGGGGGATTATCTTCTCCTTCTGGTACAGCATTACTTGTTCAACCATTTAATCCAAATTCTAATCCAAATCAATTAGGATCTGCTGCCAAACCTATAAGTGTTGGAGATAGTCTTCTTGGTAAAGAAATTTCGGGATTTAATAATAAGACTTTAGAAGCATTTTCTGGGGCTGTTAAAGATCGTCTTGATACGTTAAATGCTAAGTTAGCAAATAACACAATTACACCAGAAGAACTACGTGAATTAGAAAATTTAATTGCTACGAGAGAAGGATTACTTGATGAAGTCAAAAAAAGAAATCCAGATTGTGTTCTTAAACAAAGTGATAACTCATATAGTTTTATAGAAACACCAAAGTGTGAACAATTTTTATATACTGTAGTTGGAAAAAATCTAGCGGCACTTTCTGAAAAAAAATATTCCCTTCCTAATCCTTGTGGAACATCGGAACTTTCAAAAATCAATGTTGAACTAAAAAATTTCTTTACCACACTTAAAGGCATTAAAAAGTACGGACAACTTTATATTAATGGTGCTATCAATAAAACTCAAAATTTAACTAATTTAATTAGAAATGCCTCAACAATTATTGCTGCTGTTTTAAAAGGACTAATTAATCGATTTAGGGATTATATTCTCGATCTTATTAGAGATGCCATTGAAAAAGTAGTTGATTATTTATTCATTAATCTTGCTGCTCAATTAAAAAATTCAATCATTCAAAAAATTGTAGATCAAATTCTTTGTAAGTTCAAAGATATTATCAAAGGACTAAAAGAAATGGTCGTTGATTTCTTATTCGAACTGATTGGAAAAATTGTTAATGCCCCATTCTGTGCGGCATCACAATTTACAAATGCCCTGATCAACAATCTTGGTGCTGAAATTGATAAAGCAATAGGACCAGTTTTAGATCAGATTAGTGATGTTCTTGGTGGTATATCCCAATTTGCTGGGAAACTTTTTGATGCCATAGATTTCATCGTTGGTTTTGAATCATTCTTATGTGCTGCTCCAAACTGCCCAGAGATTACAGAATATGCCGCAGGTCCATGGGGTGGACCTTCTAAAGCAGAAATTGATGCCTTTGAAAATTTCTTATCAATTCCATCTACCGACCAAGCAATAGAAGGAATAAACAACGCAATTAATGGCATACCAATTTTTGGCAGTACAGTTGGTGGTATATTAGACAGTGGTGGATTAGATGGAAAATCTGGAAATATTCCTTCTAGTATTACTACTTGTGATACCAATCCATTTAAGTGTGGTCCACCAACTGTTGAATTTTTTGGTGGTGGTGGAGCAGGAGCAGTTGGTGCTGCTGTAGTTGACACTGCTGGAAAAATTTTAGGAGTTAATCTAAATTTTGGTGGAGTTGGATATTCAAGACCTCCATATGTTACGTTTATGGATAGTTGTGGAAGAGGTAACTTTGCCTCTGGATATACCAAAATAGATGATCAGGGTCAGGTTACTGAAGTTGTTATGGTCAATAATGGTTCTGGATACCTTAACAGACCAGACGGACTTACCGAGTTTGATGATGAAGAGGAAGAAGCATTTGAACAATTAGTAAAAGAAAAGGTAACCGATTATGTTGTTTGTCTTAAAGAACTTCAGGTTGTATCAACTGGAGTTGGATACTCTGTAGATGATACAATCACCGTTACACCTGAGATACCAAATCTTAAGGCAAAGGTTAAGATGACTGAAGCAGGTCAAATTCTAGCAATCGATGTACTAGAGAAAGCATGTAATCTAACCACGATTCCAGAAGTGACAATAAATAGTCTCACTGGGGGTGGATTTGAAGTTCGACCAGTTCTAGAATTTACTAGGATCGAAAACTTTATTGCTTCCCCTGATCCTGTTGATTTACAAAATCTCGTTCGCGTCATTGATTGCGTATCATAAAAAGAATGTCATACACACCAGAGCATACAGTAACTAATAATCCTCATGGTTGTATTATTTTTGGTCCATCTGGAGATCAAGATGATGGATCGATATTAAACGTTGCTACAACAAATGGTCATCATGACCATTATAATAAAAATGGTAATAAAACAATCATAACACCCAAGAAGTCAGAGGAATATTGTGGAAGAGAACTAACAGAAGATAGAAAAGAGGGTGAAAATGAAAATGTAGCAAAGGCAATCATCTGTGAAAATGGTGATATGATTATTAATTGTAAAAATGGAAATCTTAAAATCATAGCAAAAAATATCTATGTTGAAGCACTAGGTGCCGATAGTGATGGAAGTATTCTTGTAAAAGCAAATGACCACATCGGAGTTGTTGCTGGTGAACAAATGACCCTTGGTGGTGCGAAAATTTGTATGACGAGTTCCGATTCAATCATCATGAATATGAAGGGTCTTTTACATCTTGGTTGTGCTGATATTAATAAGTTTTCGCCACTAAATCCAGTAATTGATGCTTTGTTACCAGGTCCAATTAAGGAACTTATCTTCGGTGTCTCTCAATCCTGTAAGTAAAAAACATGGCATTTGATCATTTATCAGTATATTCATTCGATGTTCTCTCCCCTCTTGTTGGAGGTGCTCTTCAGTTTCCAAAAGGATTCTGGGAACCAGGATCTTTCTCGTGCCATAAAGCACACTTTGGTCAAGGATCAACAGCGACACCATTTCTTGCTGCGGTAAATATTGGTCCATCGGCAACATCTCCTATTTCAATCAACACTCTTGGCATGGAGATCTTAACTGGAATTAGAAATTGTTTTGGTGCCGATATTAAAATTGGTTCTGATATTAAATTTGGTGCCTTAGATGTTTCTTACAATGCCGTTAATTCAGAGCTAAACGTATTAAAGGGGGCAGCTGTTCCAGCATGGAATGCCACCACACCATCATGGATACAAAATGCTTTTAGAGCAGATCAAAACTCTCCTGATGGAAATCTTAATGGTCTGTGGAAGTTTAACGGATCCATAATTGCAACTCTCCCCCCATCTGATGCCAGGGCAAAAACAAATGTTGTGAACTTAGAAGGATCTTTAGATAAAGTTCTAAGTCTAAGAGGAGTTTCTTTTGATTGGGATCCAGAAGTTGTCCCCAAAAAAGCAAAGATCCAGAAAAAGTCAATTGGTTTGATTGCCCAAGAAGTTGAAGAAGTGGTTCCAGAAGTTGTAATTACGGGTAAGATTGAAAATCAGGATCTAAAATCAATCGAGTATGGAAACTTATCTGCCCTTTTGATAGAAGCAATCAAAGAACAACAGAAACAAATTGAAGAGTTGAAGCAAAAAATCGCTCAATTAGAGGGCAATAAATAAAAAAAATGATGATATAATATGGACAACCTAATTAAAGATAAGGCTCTTGAGATCCTACAAAGAGAACAGGATCAATTTGATGCTGTTTACTCAAATCAGAGTGATGTAGAAGTTCCTACAACATTAACAAAAAAGACTGTATCTCAAAATGCTTCTGGAGAGTGGGTGGAAACAACAGAGGATTTTCCAACTCTCTATGGTGAAAATGCTGGAGATGTGATAGAGCAGCAATTTGAAGAAGACTCTGGAATACTCCAAGAGTTTTGTAGTCAGTTTGATAATGATATCATCTCATATAATGCTCAGATCACTGTCAAAAAAAATCAGATTGTTACACTTTCAACTGAAGCAATCAATCGTAACTGTTGGCCAGGTATTGCTTACAGTACAATAACTTCTAGTGGAACCACAAGACAAACTGGTGTTGGTATATCTGCCACAGAAAACTTAGGTGGAAACTTTTCACTAAGACAAGATAGAGATATTCTTAAAATTTTTGATAATCTAGCAGGTCCAAATGCTGATTATACTGTAGATAATCCTTTTGATCCAGACAGTCAAATAACTCTAACAACAGCATATGCTGGACATGGATATCAAAATGTAAAAGATGATAATGGTGGATCGGTAGTAGGCACGGCAAAAACAGTATCATCCACATTAGCAGATCACAGTGGTCCAAGAAACGTGGCAGCCTTTCGTGCTTATGCTGGCGTTGGTGTTGCTCCAGACGCAAGCGATACATCCTTATCAGGTGCCGCAGGTCAAAGTCGATGTGTGGCAATCGCATCATCAATCACGGCAATTGAGGCAGAAATTGTTGCACTTAGGGCAGAAAGAGATACTGCCATTAGTCGAACAGATTTGAATACAGTTAAAACAAATAAAACAAATAAAGAAATACAAGACTGGGGAGCAAAGAATATTAGACAAAAGGTTAGTGATCAGAAAACGAAAAACGCAAGTGCCATCGCCGCCATTAAAAATCTTTCTCCATAAGACTTGACACCTGACCCAGGACACCCTATAATGTAGGGGTAATCAAGAAAATTCCCAATGACCACCGCACAAGAAACCGTTCAAGGTATTGTGATTGACGTATGCACCCGCACCTTCCTGCTATTGAGCGATCAGGGCAGCGAGCGTCTTGTAGAGTGTGAGACTGTTGAAGAGTTTATGAACGTTCTGGAAGTTGTGACCGCACAACTGGATCCTGAACAGATCGAGTATGCCGACCTTGCCATTCGTAGTGAGCAAAACTAAATAACAGGACAATGGAAGTTTTCACCGTGGAAGAGTTTCAAGAGAGGTTTGATGAACTGATGGAACGTGTTGAAAATGG
>Ga0194119_10007037_pt1 | contig 16031 bp, 15 predicted proteins | sample TA2MahC100mmetaG_FD_148620 | JGI IMG/M metagenome (GOLD analysis project Ga0194119, IMG submission 148620) | Freshwater microbial communities from Lake Tanganyika, Tanzania - TA2015018 Mahale Deep Cast 100m | ecosystem: Environmental > Aquatic > Freshwater > Lake | place: Tanzania: Lake... | reverse complement strand
ACGCCGCACCGCGGTCCTTTTTGCGCAGCCGCAGACCGGCGATGAGGCCGCCGTGGATGTGATGACCATTCACAAGGCGAAGGGCCTGGAATGGGACTCCGTCATTCTCCCTGGCCTGGGGCGCGAGGCCGCGTCGGACTCGTCGCCGCTCCTGCGCTGGAATGAAGTGCCGATGCCGGGCGGCGGGTCGAGCCTCGTGTTTGCGCCCATCGAAGCCACCGGCGAGGAAGCCGATCCCGTGTTTCGCTATCTCGCGCATGTGGACCGCCAGTGCGCGCGCCACGAAACCGCGCGCCTGCTTTATGTGGCCGCTACGCGTGCCCGCGAGCGGCTGCATCTGCTCGGCCACGCTGAACGCAACGCGCATGGCGGGATCCGCGCGCGCTCCGGCACGTTGTTGCATTTACTGTGGCCCGTGATCGGAGAAGAGTTTTCCGGCTTGGCCGGCGCCGCTGCACCTGCACCGGATGCGCCGCTGCCGCAGACTCTGCGCCGTGTTCCGGACGGATGGGTTCCTGCGATGCGAGGCGCCGCCGTGGAGTGGGCCGCGCAGGAAGCCGAAGAGACGGAAGCTGTCACCTTTGAATGGGCTGGCGATCTGCTCCGCCACGCCGGGACCGTGACGCACCGCTGGCTGGAGCGCATAGCGCGCGAAGGGCCGGATGCCTGGACTTCAGCGCGCTTTGAAGCCCAACGCCGGATCTGGGAGGACGAGTTGGCCGCGCTCGGCCTCGATGAAAACGACGCGGCGCGCGGCGCGGTGCTGGTGGCCGAGGCGCTGGCCCGTACCCTGGCCGATCCGCGCGGCCGCTGGTTGCTGGGGCCGCATCCGGAACACGCCACCGAACTCCGCGTCAGCGTGGTGGTGGATGGCGTGGTACACCACGGTTCCATTGATCGTACCTTTGTCGACGAGGCGGGTGTGCGTTGGGTGGTGGACTACAAGACGGGCCGGCACGAAGGCGCCGGGCTCGAGGCGTTTCTCGATAACGAAGTGGAGCGTTACCGTACCAAGCTGGAGCGCTACGCCTGCTACTTCCGCGCCGTGGACCCGCATCCCGTGCGGCTGGCACTTTATTTCCCGCTGGCCGGGGGCGGATGGCGCGAGTGGACTCCGGCATGACGGCATAAGGCATAAGATGATAGGTACACACCATGAGCCCCAGCGGTTTGATTGAAGGTCGCTACGAAAAGCGCCAAATTCTCGGAGAAGGCGGGATGGGCTTCGTCTATCGCGCCTATGACCTCGACCTGAAGCGCGAAGTCGCCCTTAAGACCTTGCGTGACGGCGGCGATGAACTCGCCCTCGACATGTTTCGCAAAGAATGCGGGGTGCTGGCGTCCCTGAACCATCCCAACATTGTCGACATCTACGATGTCGGCCAGTTTGAAGAGGATGGCGTCGAAAAGCCGTACTTCGTCATGCCCCTACTGCCGGGGACGACGCTCGACCGCGTCATTAAGAACGAGCCCCAGCGTCTTGTCTCCGAGCGTGTCGTCGAGATCATGGCGCAAACCTGCCGCGGACTGCACGCGGCGCATGGCCGCGGGCTGATCCACCGCGATCTGAAGCCCAGCAATATCTTTGTGCTGGGCGACGATTCGGTGAAGATCATCGACTTCGGCATCGCGCACCTCACCGGCACGCACACCACGCTCGGTCTCAAGGGCACGGTCTACTACATGGCGCCCGAGCAGCTTGAGATGAAGCCGGCCAGCCCGCAATCGGACATCTACTCGTTGGGCGTGGTCTGCTATGAAGTCCTCTCGCGCCGCCGCCCGTTCACGGGCGCCAACCGCGACGAAGTGATGCGCGCGATTCTCCAAGGGCAAGCGCCGCCGCTGCATGAGCTGAATCCGATGGTGACGCCCTCGGTGAGCCAGGTGGTGCATGCCGCGCTGGCCAAGCGCCCCTACAACCGCTACCAGACGGCTCGCGAGTTTGCCGATTGCCTGCAGAAGGCCCTGCGCAACCAGCCGATTGAGCGTTTCAGCAGTGAAAAAGTGGAGCCGCGCCTCCAGAAAGTGGAGAAGGCGCTGGCGGGCAAAGAGTGGGAGTTCGCCAACGAGATTCTGACCGAGCTTGAGGAAGAGGGCCAGATTCATACGTCGATCCGCGCGCTGCGGCAACGGCTCGATCAAAACGTGCGCGAGCAGACATTGGCGCAGTTGATGGAAACGGCCAAGCGGCGGCTGGAAGAAAACGAGTATCAGGTCGCGCTGCAAAAAGTGCGGGAGATGTTGCAGATCGATCCGCGTCATCCGGGTGCGCTGGGCTTGCGCGCCGACATCGAATTGCGCCGGAGTTCGGAACAAATCGACGGCTGGGTACGGCTGGCGCGCCAGCATCTGGACAAGCAAAAATTCAACCTCGCCAAGGAAGCGCTCGGTAACGCGCTGGCGATCAATCCGCAGGACACGGCCGCGGTGTCTTTGAAGACCGAGATTGAGCGCAACGAGCGCGCGCGGGCCGAGTCGCGCACGCGCAAGCGCGAACTCTACGATCAGGCGCAAGAAGCCTGGCAGCGCGGCGACGTGACGTCGGCGCTGAGCAAGATCGAGCATGTGATGGAGGTGGAACGCGTCGCGCCGGACGCAAGCGAAGCCAGCCAGGCGTCGGTCTATCAGGCCTTCTACAACCGCATCCGCTCCGAGCACGACTCGATCCAATCGTCCTATCGCGAAGCCAAGACGCAACTGGCCAACGGCAACTTCACCGCCGCCGGCGCGCTGTGCGAGCAGATGCTGGCCAAGCATCCCAATCACGCGTTGTTTCAGGCGTTGCGTTTCGACATCGGCGAGTCGCAACGGCAGGCACTGTCGGCGGACATGGCGCGGGTGGACCGCGAAGTGACCGCCGAACCCGACCTGGAGCGGCGTGTGCGGATCCTCGAAGAGGCCGCCGCGCGCCATCCCGGTGAAGCTCACTTCCGCAATGCTCTCCAGGGTGTCAGGCAAAAACGCGACCTGGTGAACTCGATCGCGCAGAAGGCCCGCGCGTGCGAAGAGGCCGCGCAATATCAGGAAGCCATTTCGCAATGGGATATTCTGCGCAACATCTTTCCGCAGTTTCCGGGGCTTGACTACGAGGTCGATCGCCTCAGAAAACGCCGCGAGCAACAGACGCGGCTCGATGCCAAGGGCCGTTGGGCCGAGCGCATCGACGCGGCGATCAGCTCAGGTGACCACCCGCGGGCGCTCGAGCTGGTGGCCTCGGCCATGACGGAGTTTCCGAACGATCCGGAACTGGTTGCCCTCGACAAGCTGGCCCGGCAGGGACACGATAGGACGCAGCAGGCGCAGGATCTGATCGCGCAGGGCCAGCAATTGCAGCAAGCCGGCCGGCTGAACGAGTCGGCGGCGGCGCTTCAGCAGGCGATGGCCCTCGATGAGCGCAATCCCGCCGCTCGCAGCGCCATGGTGGAAGTACTGGTGGCGCAGGCTGGCGGACAGATTGAGCAGGATTGGAACGCCGCGGACGCTTCGATCGACCGGGCGCTCGCGCTCGATCCGAATCACACGCAGGCGCGGAGTCTGAAAACGCTGCTCGGCGATAAGCGCCGCGAAGCCGGGGTCAACGAGTCGCTCGCGCGCGCGCGTGAGTTGCAGGCCGCCGGCAAGGTGCGCGAGGCCTATCAGGAAGTGCTCACCGGGCTGGCTGCGTATCCGCTCGACGGCCGGTTGACGCAACTGCGTAATCAACTTAGCAAGACCATCGAGGAGATGAACCGCGTGGCGGCTCCCCCGCCGCCGCCACCTCCCCCGCCGCCACCACCGCCTCAGCAGCAGCCACCGAAGGGCAAGTCCGCCGGCAAAAGCGGCAAGACTCTCCCTCCGCCCGCGCCCGCCTCGGCTCCCACCGTGGCCATGCCCGTGCCGGTGGTCGCGCCGCCTCCGCCGGTGAAGCCTGCGGTGGTTCCTCCTCCTCCGCCGCCTCCCTCTACGCCTTCCGCTGCGCCGGGCCGCAAGCCGCCCATCTGGCTTGCGGGGCTAGCGGTGCCGCTGCTCGGCGCGATCGGTTGGTTCCTGCTGGGACGCAATCCGGAGGACGCGCCGCATCCTCTTCCCACCGCCGATGCGGGGCTCGTCCCTGTGCAATTCGACATCAATCTGCCTTCGGCCCGTGTGAAGGTGGATGACAAAGACTATGGCGCCAATCGCACAGTAGGACTGGCCGAGGGCGATCACCAACTGGAGGTTTCCGGTGACGGCATCCGTCACCAGATGCTGGAACTCAAAGTCACCAAGGGCATGTCGCCGTTCAAGGTGCAAGCCGAACTGGAAACACCGGCGCTTGTGCTGGCCCTCAGCGGCGCGCGCGCCACTCTGGACGGCAAACTGCTGACTGTTACCGGTGCCAGTCTGGCCGTGGAAACCGGCGCACACCGCCTGGAGTTTTTTCAGGGCGCCGGCCGCGGCGTGGTGGAGTTCAGCGTGTCTCCTGGCATGATGCCCACCATTAAAACCGCTGCCGGGCAGAGTATGTTCCTCACCGCGGTGGCGGCGCTGGGCGCCAATGCCACGCTGTTCGGCGCAAAGAAAGGCGGACTCGGGCAGGACTTCCTTGACGTGCCGGCCACGGGGCTTGCCCTCACCGGACTCGCGGACCAGCCGCAATCCCTCACCGTTTCGGATGGCGTGGAACGTCGTATCTACGACATGAAGAGCGTCGCGGCTCCCACGGTGGCCATCTTCATTGCCGACCCGGGCCGCGTGGACCTCACCATCCTCAGCAACGAAGAAGGCGCCGCGGTGGCGATCAATGGCCGCCCGGCGGGCACGATCCAGAAGGGCCAGTTGCTGCAGCAGTTGATGCCGGCCGTGTACCGCGTGAAAGTGTCCAAGCCCGGTTTTATCGATCTGCCGGAGAAAAGCGTGACGCTCGTCAAGGGGCGCGCCGTCAGGGAGAGTTTCGAGCTCAAAGCGGCGCTGGCGTCGCTTAAGATTGTTGGTGCGCCGGTGCGGGCGCAGGTACTGATTGACGGCAAGCCGGCGGGCGAGACCAAGGCGGGCGAGGCCTTCACGGCCAGCGCTGAGCCAGGCCGCCACCGTATCAGCGTGCGCGCGGACAATCACGTGAGTCTCGATCCGGCGCCGGAATTCCGGACTGGTGTTGAGACCTTGCTGGCGTGGCGTGAACTGGCGCAGGGCGTCGGTACCGTGCAGCTTGCCGTGCAAGGTGGGATGACCGTGACTTACTCTTCCGGTGATGCCGCGCCGAAGAACGCCGCGCCTGGCTCGCTCACGCTCCCCGTGGGGGACTATGTGTTCCGCGCGGCCTCCCCTGGAGCGCCGGATCAAACACAGCCGGTCCAGGTGAAGTTGGGGCAAGCCGTGGCGGTGAACTTCGCGCCGCCGCGGACTGGAGGCGCGGCCACCACAACGAGTTCCAATACCGGTCCAAGCGGCGGGGAGGCGAAGGGTGGGGCCAAGCAGGCCCCCACGCTCTTCCGCGATGACGACTGGAAACCCGATGCGGGCTACATGAAGCTGGAAGGCGGCAAGGCCTCGGCGGTGCCGGGGTCTCTCGGCGTCATCACGTTCCAGGTGCGGCGCCGTGGCAATGTCTTCGGCGGTCGTCCCAACTGGTTCTACACGATCGGCGCCGATGTGGTGCGCTTTGAGCTCGGCAACGACAAGCTCACCTGGTGGGTGGCCAAGGCCGGCAAGGAACGGAAGGTGGACGACATGCCGATGCCCAAGGAAGTGGAGGATGTGCGAGTAGAGATCTCGGCGGCGACCATCACGCACATGATCGGCGGCAAGGGCGCCAGCGTGGATGCGGCCGCGGTGGGCACTGCCAGCTTCGCCGGCGGACAGTTCCGGTTTCGCGGTCCGATTTGGGTGAAGGACCTCGCGCGGGTGCGTTAACCACGAATCGTGCGCCGCTCCGTGTCCTGAGAGGCACAGTCTGGCGGGCACGGTGGGCACGGGCAACGACGTAGACCCTGGCGCCTTGCAGATGAAGGCTGTGAGATGAGGCTCGCCGCGGTTCCGGGGCGCGAGACCTTACGTGCCTGGAGGGGCGGCGGCCCGATATGGGCTACTAGCGTGCGGCCTTGCGGCCCCACACCCATCGTTCGAACGCCTTGGCTATCACGTCGTCTTGCGTGCGGTCCAGCAGATGCGCTTCGAGTTGCCCGGTGGTGATCAAGCCCGGCGCGCGCAGCAGGTAGAACTCGCGCATCGACTCGCGCAGAGCGCCCGTGCCCAAGCGGTGAGCCAAGCCGCGGAGGAAGCATGCGCCCAGGCGATACGATGCAATCGGTGTGGCGCGGTTCCACGGCGTGCTCGCGGCCAACTGGGCGGGCGGTTCCTGGAAGTCAAACGCCTCGCGCCCGTCACCGCCGTCGTCGTGATACACCGTCCACGCTTCGTCGATCCATCCGTCGTTCTGCGAAGCAGGCTTGACGCCTGCGCGCCCACCAGCTATGGAAGATCTCGTGTTCGAGCGCAACGGGCGCGGCCGTGCAGGCGCCGTCGTACTCCATGCCGCCGCGATGCAGAAATGCGATGAAGCGGCCGCCGTGCAAGTAGGGGCCAATGTCCGCGTCGTTGCACCGTAGCCATCCGGCGGCGAGCGTGAGTTGTTCGGCCAGACTGACGTTTGGATTGTTGCGGAACTTTAAGGCCTCGATGCGCAACGGCCGTCCGCCGGGGAGCGTGATGCTCTGGTCTGCCTGCTCGACGTTCTCCGCCGGATGCAGTTGCAGCATGGGCGAACAGGTGGTGAACGTGTCCGGATAGCCCACGCGCCAGTGGTTACGCCCGGCTGGCGTGACCGTTCCGTTGGTGATGAGCACGTGTGGCGTCTCGCTGTGGCGTACTTCCACTTCGATCTGCAGCCGAAAGCGGTCAAACAGCAGGTTCGACGGAACCCATGCTTCCAGATACCGTCCGCCGCCGAGATCGGTGAAGCCGAAGTTGAAGTTCACGCTGCCGCCCGCGCCCCATCGCAGTTCCGGCAGGTAACCGCCGCGCGTGGAGGCCTCCAGCGGTGGCGTCTGGAGTGAGTAGCCGATCTGCAGACGGTGTTTGGAACTGGGGGCTAGCGCACGATGCAGAACGCGCAGCGTCTGTTCTCGCCGCGTGCCGAAGCGCCGCAACTCGGCCGTGGCCGGCGCCAAGGCCGCGCCGCCGTCAAGCCGCAGCCCGCGGATGGGTTGGCGCAGATCGATAAGCGGAAAGCCGCGCTCGATGCCGTGCTCGAAATCCACCGTCGCCAAGCCGTCCACGGTTTGGGGACGCGCATCGAAGCAGAGCCTTGCGCGTGTGCGGGTGATGTCAATGGGCACAGCCCACTGCGGCTTGAAGCCAGCCGCGGTGAGCCGGTGGGGCGGGGGAGCGAGACGCAAGTCGCCCTGGCCGCCTGGTTTCACTGAGCGGCTCCCCGAGGGTAGCACCCCAGCACCTTGTACACGTCCGCCAGTTCCTGCAGATGGCCCAGCGCCTTCCGAACGCGCGGCTCGTCCACGTGGCCGAGAAAGTCGAGATAGAACAGATACTCCCAGGGCTTGCCGCGCAGCGGGCGCGACTCGATCTTCAGCAGCGAGATATCGCGCAGCGCAAACGCACTGAGGGCGCGGAAAAGTGAACCCGGCACGTTGCGTGTTGTGAAGACCAGCGATACTTTGGCCCCTTCGTGCGACTTCGGTTGCTCCACCTTTTGGCGCAGCAGGACAAATCGCGTGAAGTTGCGGTGGTCGTCCTCAATGCCGCGCTTCAGGATCCGGCAGCCGTACAACTCGGCGGCGAGGGCCGAGGCGATCCCGGCCGAAGCCGCGGGGCGGCTTTCCAACAGCATCTTGATGGAGCCGGCCGTGTCGTAGAACGTGGTCTTCTCAAACTCCGGATGGGCGGCGAAGAAGTTCAGGCACTGGTTGAGCGCCACCGGGTGCGAGAAGACTTTCTTGATGGCGGTGAACTTCGTGCCGGGCGTGACGATCAGGTTGTGGACGATCCGCACGGTGGTTTCGCCCACGATCGGCAAACCGTACTTCAGCAGGTGGTCGTAGTTTTCGTGCACCGAGCCGTGGAGCGTGTTTTCCACCGGGATCATGGCCGCGTCGATCTTGCCCGCGGCCAGAGCCTTGAACACCTGCTCGAAGACAGGAAATGGCGTCGCCTTCACGCCGGGCCCCAGCATCTGGCGGATGGCCATGTGGCTGAATGCGCCGAGTTCGCCTTGAAAGCCGGCGGTGCGGATACGGGAGGGCATAGAGTTAGTCTCGACCTTTCTGAGTGCTTTCCGGATTCCAACGATACGCGGCAGGATTGGCGATGCCAAGCAGGTCCACCACGCGATCGAGGGTATGATCCACGATGTCTTCCACGCTTTTCGGGAGATGGTAAAAAGCCGGGACTGGCGGCATGACGATCGCGCCCATCTCGGCCAGCGACACCATCGTGCGCAGATGCCCAAGGTGAAACGGCGTTTCCCGCACCAGCAGCAGGAGCCGGCGCCGCTCCTTGAGCGTGACGTCGGCGGCGCGAATCAGTAAATTGGAGCTGATGCCCGCCGCAATGGCCGACATGGTGTGGATCGAACAAGGCGCAATCACCATTGCGTCCGTCTGGAACGAGCCGCTGGCCAGCCGGCTGCCGATGTCTTCGAGGGGGTACGAGTAGTCGGCCAAGTCCTTGATTGCCTTGGCCAGTGCCCCGGTTTCGAGGAAGGCGGTCTTTTCCCCGCCGCGCGTCAGTATGAGATGTGTCTCAATGCCGCCGGCACGGCGCAGCCGCTCGAGCAGCCGCATTCCGTAGACTGAACCGCTCGCCCCTGAGATGCCCACCACAATTTTCAAAATTCACCACCAGAAAAAAATTCTGTTCTGAAATCAGAACAAAAAAAGACGCTTCGTCTTGCACTGTCGGCGCATAATCGCCATACTCACCACTAAGCGACTAGGGTGCGGGCGATGATAGGCTCGCCCGCACCCGGCGCGTCAGGATCATATCATCGAGGAACCGGGTCAACGGCTTAAGCCCGTCCGTGAGCGCCTTGGGCTGCGCTACCGCGAAGTCGAACAGGCCAGTTTGATCATCGCACGCCGCCGCGGGAACGATGAGTATGCCGTCGCGCTCAGTCGGCTGGCGGACATCGAACACAACGGCACGCTTCCGACACCGTACCGGTTGTATTCGCTGTGTGCGATCTACCGCCCGGACATGGTGGACGTCATGAAGTGGTACAGCGTCGATTTGACGATGCTGCCCGCAGACGCCGCCAGCGTGGAATTGGGCAACACGCACCCTCTGCAGTTCTCGCAGTTGGGCGCCGGCGCTGTGCCGTTGCCGCTGGGGTTGGACCTCAAGCGCACCACCCACCTCAGCCGCTTTGTGCAGAAGTGGGGGACGCTCCCCGCCCTTTTGCTCGCCGATCTCGATGTGCCACATTTGCAATACGCTTTTGTCGGCACCGAGGACTGGTCCATGGATCCGGTGCTGCCGCCCGGCTCGCTCGTGCTGATCGATGAGCGGCAGCACAAGGCGGAGCAGCGCGCGGGGTGGGCCAGTGAATACGAGCGCCCCGTCTATTTTTTCGAGCATCGGGACGGTTTTTGCTGTGCCTGGTGCGTGATGGACGGCGAGCGCACCGTGCTGCTGCGCCGTCCCTCCCCGGGCCTGCCGCCGCTGATCTTCGACAAGCCGGGAGAGGTGGAGATGATCGGCCAAGTCAGGGGAATGGCTATGCGTCTGGACCGGGGCCTGAAACACCGTAGCCGGCTTTGAAGATGCTGAGAATCGTTTCGATGTCGTTGTGAAACAACGACCGGTCGGTTGCGCGCACGGCCGTGGGTACGTACCCCCTGTAAGGAGCGAGGCGCAGCCAGACTTCCACCAGCCGGCGTGGGTATTCTCCCAAGCTCTCGAGATATCCCTCAAGGTCTCGCTTCTGCTGCGCCAGATCGAGCAGTAGCCACTCGGCGAAAATCTGTTCGTGACTCTCGCGCATCGCCCGGTCCGCGGCTTCTTCGCCATGAGTTTGCGCAAACCCATGGTGCTCGTGCCGGCCCAAGTTGTGGTTGCGGAGTGAAGACAGGTAAAGCAAACGCCCGAAGACAGTCGGTATCTGCGACAGCGTGAGCCGCCAGAGATCTTCCGTTGCTCCCCGCTTAAATTGAATGGCCGTTTTTGCAATTCGCAAGGTAGTCCTGCCCATGGACGCCTGTATCAATTTAGTGCATTCCAATCTGCCCATCAGCGGTAGCGCCATGGCCAACGTGGATTCAGCGCAAGCTGTTCCGAATTGCGAAAATCTCAGGTCGCCTCAGAAAATTCTCAGGTTTTTCTATTAATCTTGATCTGGTGATGGCGAAATTGGCGCCGCTGAATAGAGAGAATAAATGGTTTAATCATGCTTAAGAAATTGCTCGTTGTGGTCGACTTCCTCATGCTCGGTGTCGCTTCCAACGCCGGTTTCATCCCGCTGCCTCAGTGCTTCCCCTGCCCGTAAACTCAGCTTCTCGGAATCATTCTAAACAGTGGGCTGGTCCGGTGAGGACCAGCCCAAAGTTGTTTCTAGCCCCTCAATAGCGCTTAAAAAACGGTTGGAATCCCCCCGCTTCAAGAGATGCCTTCATCTTCGCGGTGTGATCCGGCCCAGTCAGCGGACCGACGAGCACCCGAAATAGATCCGGCGAAGGCCCCTCAGCAATCGAAAGCGGCAGATTCTGCTGCATCAGCCCGGTGTACGCGTCGTTGGCCATCTTGCGGTCGAGCGCGGCAACTTGCCAGAAACTCTGCTTGACCAGTTTGTCTGTCGGGACCACTGTGGCCGGCCCGGCCTGCGGAGGTGGTTTTGATTCTGTCGCCGTTGGCGGCACTGGTGGCGCAGCCGCCGCAACCGTGGCAGGCTCTACGACGATCAGTTTTTCCACTGCGGGAGACGGGGTTGGTGGTAATTCCGCCTTCACTGCTGGGGCAGCAACTGGCGCGGAGCGGGGACGGGGACCTGGTGTTACCGCAGGGACGGCGGCGGCCACGGCCGAGGTGTGTGCTGGTGCGGTGACGGACCGGCCCGCCAAATACGCTACGGCGGTGAGCGAGCCGACAACGAGGAATGCGACAATTCCGAGCGCGGCAATCTGGCGCTCACCCAACGCAAACTGCACCGCAGGTTTGCCGGGGTCGAGATGATCGGATGATCGGACGTTGAAGGCATTGCGTTCACGGAAGATTCCCTCTACCTGATTCATTCGGCTGGCGGGATAAATTCCTGTAGGGCGGCGGGCGAAAAGAACCTAGAGGCTCAGCCTAAAAGCGGGTTAGCCAAAGTAGTACGGCGGGCATGGAGAGCAGAGCCGAGTCGACCCGATCAAGCCAACCGCCGTGTCCGGGCAGAAACTGGCCGCTTTCTTTGAGGCCAGCGCCGCGCTTGAGAGCCGACTCAAGCAGATCGCCCAACTGCCCGGCGGCATTCGCGGTGAGCGACAATGCCGCGACCGCCCCCAGCCCCATCTGCGGTTTCACCTGCCCGAGGAACAGAAAACCAAACAGGATTGAGCCCGCCGCGGACCAGGCCGCGCCTTCCCACGTCTTTCCGGGCGAGAGCACCGGGGCCATTTTGTGACGGCCCATCGCGCGGCCGCCGAAGTATGCGAACGCGTCGCCAATCCAGGTGAGGGCCAGCGTGAACAGCAGCCAGTGTGGGTCAATCCGCCGCAATTCGAGCGCGCAACGCCAGCCTCCGAAGCAGTAAACCACCCCGGCGAGCAGGGCCGCTCCCGCCGGCAGCACTCTGGCCAGATTCTCCTCAAGCAGGCCTAGGCACCAGGCGGCGCCCAGAACCGCGACCGCCACCAGCCACGCCTCACTGGCGGGCGCAAGCAGCATCGCGATACCGGCGGCTAGCCCCACCATCGGGGTAAAGTCGTGTCCGTGGCCGGCGGCCATGCGCCGGAATTCGAGGAAACAGGCGCACGCCACCAGGGCAACCAGCAAAGAGAATAGCCACCAGGGAGTCGACAGAACAGTGAAGACGGCTGCGGGCGCCAGCACAAGTGCGGTGAGTACCCGCGCGATCATTTCCGCGTCAGGACCCCGGCGCCGACGGCATCGGTCTCGTCGGCGGACGCCGGGTGCGCGGCGCTGCTGACCGCGCCGAAACGCCGGTCGCGCTTCTGAAAGTCGAGCAGTGCGCGCAGCAGATGCACGCGGTCAAAGTCCGGCCACAATGTATCGGTGACGTACAACTCGGCGTAGGCGATCTGCCACAACAGGAAATTGGAAATGCGCATCTCGCCTGAGGTGCGGATCAGCAGATCGGGATCAGGCAAACCCGATGTCGAGAGCGCGGCGCCCAGGGCCGCCTCCGATACTTCGAGTGTGTCGAGTTGCCCGGCCAGCCTGGCTCGCGCCACGATCCGGTTCATCGCATCCACGATGTCGGTTCGGCCGCTGTAGTTGATGGCCAGGTTGAGGCCCAGCCCGGTGTTGGACGCCGTATCGGCCATTGTTGCTTCCAGATCCTGGCGCACCGCGGGCGACAATTCCTGCCACCGGCCCAGCGCGCCCAACCGGATGTTATTGTTCTGCAGCCGCGGCAACTCCCGCTTCAGATACAACCGCAGCAACTGCCACAGCGTATCCACCTCCGTCTGCGGGCGCTTCCAATTTTCCGTGGAGAAGGCGTAGAGGGTCAGGGCCTGGATCCCGATCTGCGCGCACGTTTCCACGATTATGCGCACCGGATCGATACCGGATTTGTGCCCGGCCACACGGGGCAGACCGCGCTGCCGCGCCCAGCGCCCGTTGCCGTCCATGATCACGGCGACGTGAGCGGGCAATCGTGCGGGATCGAGCGCAAGCGCAAGATCCCAGGCCGGATCGCCGGTTGCCAGGACGTCAAATAGAGCCTTCATTTCGCCAGCTCGCTTCATGGTACACCCTGCCGGGATCGCTTCGCTATCCTGTTTTGAACATGCCGAAACTGTCAATCCGCCGCGCCACGCCCGCGGACGCCGAAGTCATCGTTCGCTTCAACCAAGCCATGGCGCGCGAAACCGAACATCTTGAACTGGACTCCGCACGGGTGGAGCCCGGCGTGGCCGCAGTGCTGGAAGATGCGTCCAAGGGGCTGTATTGGTTGGCGATCGACGAAGCATCCGGCGCGGTGGTGGGGCAATTGATGATCACCTACGAGTGGAGCGACTGGCGTAACGGCGTATTCTGGTGGATCCAAAGCGTGTATGTGGACCCGGCGGCGCGCGGGCAGGGCGTCTACCGCGCGCTTTATGACCATGTGAAAGCCGAGGCCGCATCCTCGGGCGGCGTGTGCGGCATCCGGCTTTACGTAGAGCGCGAGAATCGCCGCGCGCAGGCCGTCTACGAGAAGCAGGGCATGCGCGCCACCGATTACCTGATGTATGAAGTCGACTTCGTGATCCAGCGCTAGTTCGACCGGTAGTTGGTGAACTGCATGTCGATCCCGAAGTCGGTGCCCTTCAGCAGCGCAATGACCTCCTGGAGCGAGTCGCGGTCTTTGCCGCTTACGCGCACCAAGTCTCCGTTGATGGCCGCCTGTACCTTCTTCTTACTATCTTTGATGCACTTGACGATTTCGCGCGCCTTCTCGATCGGGATGCCCTGCTGGAGGTGAATCTCCTGCCGCACCGTGCTGCCGCCGGCCGGCTGAACCGGCTTCTTGTCGAGCGCCTTGAGCGGCACTTTGCGCTTCACCAACTTGGATTCAAGCACATCGACCACGGCGTTGAGCTTAAACTCGTCGATACTGGTGATCACAATCCGGTGCTCTTTTTCGTTGAGCTGGATGTCGGACTTCGAGTCCTTCAAGTCGTAGCGCTGAATGACTTCTTTCATGGCTTGTTGAATGGCATTCACCACTTCGGGCATGGCCACTTCAGATACAACGTCAAAACTATTCTCAGGCATTGTCTTTCAGTATAGCCGCGATGGATAGCGGCATCGGGCGTGGAACAGCGGCGCGGGTGAACGACGCCCCCTACGTCTGCGGATCTTCCTTCACCGCCGGATCCGCCGTGTCGAACTTCGGCCCATTCTCGTCCCACTGCTCGGCCTTGAACATCCGCCCGGCGCCCTTGGCCCCGTCGATCTCCTTCACCGTCAGCTCCACCTTGCCGCCCTTCACACGGCCCCAAACATGATGATAGAAGCGCCCCTCCTTGAACCCATGCCCCAGCTTCAAGGCCGAATTCATCGTCCCGCCGGAACTCCCCACCTCCATATAGGCAATCCCGTCGCGCACCATGCGCACAAACTGATGGCCGTGGCCGGAAATGATGTGCTTTACCCCGTACTTGCGCGCCAGTTTGTGCAACGGAAAATCGCTCGACCCCAGCTTCAGCAACGGAATCCAGTACGGCTTATGAAAGAACACGAACTTCGGTTCTTTATCCTTGTGGGCTTCGAGGTCGCGCTCCAAAAACTGCAACTGTGCCTCCGATAGCTCGGTGCCGATTGCGTTGTCCAGAATCGTGAAATGCGCGTCCTGGTAGTTGAAGCTGTAAAACGAAGGCCTACCCGATTCCTTTTCGTACATCCGGCGCGAGGTATCAGAGAACACATCGTGATTGCCTGGCGCGAAGTAAAGGGGGTAGTGGTTGTAGCGCTGGAAGAGGGGGCGCAGCTCAAGCCACTGCGCCTCAGCCAGCGCATCGCTCCCGCCCTGAATCGTGTCGCCCACGTTGATGACGAAGTCCGGATGCATGAGATCCACTTCGCGCCACACGCGGCCATAGATCTGCGGCTGCGGACCACCCGTACGATCGCCCAGAATCGAAAACCGGAAGTCGTTCTTGGGCTCGGTAACGGCTCGAACCGTCACCACGCCGCCCAGAATCAAAAGAGCTAGGCCAGCCGCCCAGAATTGACGAGAGCGTCCGGTGGCCTGCATTAGTCTCTCCGCCCCAGGCTTGTCAGCCGCAGCAGCAGGTTCAATGCCGCCACAAAGATATTGAAGAGCCCGGCAAACAACGCGAGCGCGCCTGGGATCGGACTGTCCGCGTCGCGGCTCCGCAGTACGCCGCTGGTAGAGTAGACGAGGCCAAGCACGCCGATCGCACCGATCCCGATCGAGATCACCACGCCAAACCAGCCGATATGCAGGAACATGTTCAGGATCACGCCCGCCGTCACTGTCACGAACAGGCCCACCATCAAACCGCGCGGCGCTGAAAACTCACGGCTCGACATGAACACGTAGCCCGTCACCGCCGCAAACACCGCCGTCGCAATCGCCAACGCAGCCACAATCATCTGCGGCGCTACGGCGCCCGCCAGCGCAAGGAGCGGCGAAATTACCAGACCCGCGAGAAACCCGTCGCCCACCAGCGCCGACACCCCGAGCACCGGGTTATGCCGGCACGACATCGCAACCCACGGCACCACGTTCAACGCCACCAGCGCCACAATGAAGCCGATCCTGCTCGTCATGAAGGAGAGCACCGTCTCCGACGTCGCACCGATAAAGCCGCCGGCTATGGCGCTGAATACCGCGAGGCCTAGCAGCAAGTAGGTCTGTTGGATGACCGCCGACTGCGTGGCGGTCATCTTCGTTGTGCCGGAGAGCGTTTCCCAGGCGGATGGTTGCTGTGAATAGTTGTCGTACATGAGCGGCTACTCCCTACATCATATACAGTGCGGTGGCGCTCGGCTACCGGTGCGATTTACCTGCGAATTTCCCCCGCCTCCGTGCACTACTACTATGAGTGGACCGCCTCGACGCCACCATCGCCGCCCTCCTCTGGCCGCTTGCTGCCTGGATTCTCCTCAGCGGCCTGGATGACCTGTTCCTAGCCGCTACGTTCTGCTACGCTCGCCTCCGCGGACTGCTCCCCACGCTGCCACCCTCCGCCGAGATCCGCCGTTCCGGCGGGCGGCGGATTGCCATCTATGTTCCCCTGTGGCACGAAGAAGCGGTCATTCGCGGCATGTGGAGCACAATGTAGTGTATTGTAATTGAATTGCCTGTAAATAACTGCGGAAGTGTGCCGTACTTAGCCATGGCACGCCCTGTCTCAACCATCGAGCTCACTCCAGAAGAGCGATCC
>Ga0194119_10007034_pt1 | contig 16038 bp, 10 predicted proteins | sample TA2MahC100mmetaG_FD_148620 | JGI IMG/M metagenome (GOLD analysis project Ga0194119, IMG submission 148620) | Freshwater microbial communities from Lake Tanganyika, Tanzania - TA2015018 Mahale Deep Cast 100m | ecosystem: Environmental > Aquatic > Freshwater > Lake | place: Tanzania: Lake... | reverse complement strand
TATGAAACGGACCACTAAGGATGCGGCTTGATCGATACCGAGATTCGATCAAGTCAACAGGCTTGGCTTGCCGCGGAGGGAGCGGTGCTTGATCTCATTGCGCAACAGAATCAGGTAATAACCGGGTCCCTTCTGGCTCAAATGGCTCGAGGCATGGTGGAAATCTACCCTGGACGCCTCCTCGGAGTCACGGCGTCTCACTCGATCGGACTCCCAGCTCTCGGTGGGGGACCACTGATTCAGTTGTGGTTTGTCGCCTGCAAATGACATAAAGCACTCTTGCGAATTACAAAGCAAAATTCAGGCCCAGCCTAATATTCGGCGGGATTTTTTCGAACTTGAGAGAAATGCCGATTGATTTCGTGTCTCCGTCGCGTTCCCATCGTGCGCAGCAGATCCCGTGAAGCTCCAGGAAATCAAAGAAACTCTGAATGCCAATCGACTTCGCTTATCGAAATCGCTCGGTCAAAATTTTCTGCACGACCGCAATCAACTCCGGCGTATTGCGGACGCCGCGGACCTGGCGGTTGGCGACCAAGTTCTGGAAATTGGCCCAGGCTTGGGGGCGTTGACCCAGATTCTGGTTGAGAAGGGAGCGATCGTCCTGGCCGTCGAAAAGGATCGACGCCTTTACGATCTCCTCGAAGTTCGCTATCGCGGTTTCGCCAACCTGACCCTCGTGCATGAAGACGCCCTGGAATGCTTGCGCAAGGATTCCCGAAATTGGGCCGATTGGAAACTTGTCTCGAACCTGCCGTACTCGGTCGCTTCGCCCATCCTGGTCGAACTCGCTCAGTCGAACGGCTGCCCGGAACGAATGGTGGCCACGGTGCAATTGGAAGTGGCCCGGCGGCTCGCGGCATCTGCGGGTGACCCGGATTACGGGGTGCTCACGCTCCTGATTCGGTCGCGCTATGACGTCGCAGGATGGTTCAAGATTCCCGCCCCCTGTTTCTTCCCGGCGCCAAATGTGGATTCGGCTTGCGTGACGCTCGTGCGCAGACGCGATCCGCTCCTTTCGCCGGAGCAGGCGGAGCCGTTCGGGAAGATTGTGAAACGCGGCTTTTCGCAGCGCCGCAAAGTGATGCTGAAGCTGCTGAGAAGCGACTGGCCGGCTGAACGCCTCGCGTCAGCTTACGTTCAACTGGGCCTGGCCCCGGACATTCGCGCGGAAAAAGTCAGCCTCGAACAATTTTCCGAATTGACCCGACTGCTGCAGCCTCCGTAAGCCTGTATGGGGAGCACACGCGCCTTCGCGTGTTCCGACCCGTGCCCTCGCCGGTCGGAACGTCGGAGAAGCCGTCTCCTCAAATGATCGCTTTTTCGGACGGAAGAGTGTGGCCGGCGAGGGCGCCGACCACGGCACGCGAGGCGCGTGCGCTCCCCGCGGCAACCGGACAAACGACTGCATCATGAAAGAAGAAACTTTTGACGTCGTAAACGAACGCGATGAAGTGATCGGTCAACGGCTGCGGCGGGAAGTCCATCAGCAACGGCTCTTTCACCGAGCCGTTCACGTGCTCGTCTTCAACGCCCGCGGACACCTGTTCCTGCAAAAGCGTTCCATGAGAAAGGACTGCTTCCCAGGGGCGTGGGATTCTTCCGCTTCCGGACATCTGGATGTCGGCGAGAGCTACGACGCCTGCGCCGTGCGCGAATTGCGGGAAGAACTGGGCATGGAGCTGGCCGCTCCGTTGCAGCGCCTTTTCAAAATCGATGGTTGCCCGGAGACCGGCTTCGAGTTCGTCTGGGTGTATCGATGCGCAGCGGAAGGTCCGTTTGTATTGCAGCCGGAGGAAATCGAACGCGGCGGATGGTTCGCGCCGGAGGAAATTTCGCGCTGGATCACGGAGCGTCCAGCCGATTTCGCCAGCGGCTTCGTGCTCATCTGGCAAACGATCGAGAAGTGATCGGGAACCGGTTTTCAGCAATTCTTCCCATGAACAGGCGTTGGTTTGTAGTCCCGCCTTTAGGCGGCTCCTGTGCTCCCGACCGGCTAAAGCCGGGACTACAAACGAGGCGTCGTTCATGGCCCCAATGGGCGATCGAAGAATCGTGGAAGCTTCCCATGAACGGGAGAGCCGGGCTCCGACCCGGCGCGCATCGGTGCAGCTTGAGAATCGCGCCGGATCTGAGACCGGCGCTCCGAGGTTCGGGGCAGAATTGCTGGAACCAGTTTTCGCTGGGCATCGTTCGAGGTTCCGCTATTTTGCATTCGAACTTAACCACTGAACTCAGGCCTCTCCTACGAAAATGAATCCTTCCTCCATCGAAGTTCATCCTGGAAAAGACCGGCGCGACTTCCTCAAGGGATCGATTGGGTTGGTTGCCGGCGCGAAGTTGATTTCTGGCGCCGCTCGCGCCGCAGAAACAAGCAAGCTCAAAGCCGCCGTCATCGGCCACACCGGCCGAGGTGACTACGGCCATGGACACGAATTGATTTTCAACGACTATCCAAACATCGAAGTCGTGGCCGTCGCCGATCCTGTCGCGGCCGGACGCGCCAAAGCTGCCGAACGCTGCCGCGCCGCGCGCCAATACGCCGGCTACCGCGAAATGCTGGATAAAGAAAAGCCGCAATTGGTCTCGGTGGCCTTGCGCATGACCGACCAGCACCACGCCATGATCAAAGCTGCGTTGCAGGTTGGCGCCCACGTTTATTCGGAGAAGCCGTTTACGCAGACCTTGGCCGAGGCAGACGATCTCCTGGCGACGGCGGACAAGGCGGGACTGAAAATCGTCGTCGCGCACCAGATGCCGTATGCGCCGAACATGCAGAAGTTGAAAAAGGCTCTCGCGGACGGGCTCATCGGCGAACTGCTGGAAATCCGCGCCCACGGCAAACAAGACACTCGCGCCGGCGGTGAAGACATGATGGTCCTGGGCACGCACCTCTTCGATTTGATTTGCCGCTTCGCCGGGGACCCGCTCTGGTGCACGGCTCGAGTCCTGCAGAAAGGCCGAGACATCACGCGAAGCGATGCGCATCCGGCGACCGAGAACATCGGTCCGATTGCGGGCGATGAGATCCACGCACAGTTCGCCTGCCCCAACGGTGTCAACGTCACATTCACGAGCCGGACGAAAAACCGCCAGACCGCGGGTTTGTGGGGCTTGGAATTGATCGGCAGCAAAGGCGGCGTCAAAATCCTGACCGAAGCCATCCCGAAGATTTATCTGTTGAAGAGCGGCGAGTGGACGGCCCAAGGCCGGACGAACGAATGGCATCCCTGGCCGGAAGATCCGACGCTCAACTGGTCCACGGCGGAAAAGAGCTTCGGGCCGTCGAATCGGCGCCTGGTCGATGATTGGCTGAATGCGATCAAAACAGATCGCGACCCGGTGTGCAGCGGCCGCGACGCGCGGAAAACGTTGGAAATGGTGATGGCTGTCTATGAAGCAGCCCTCACCCAAAGCCGGGTGGCGTTGCCGATGGTGAGGCGGACACATCCGCTGGCTTCGTGAAGATGATCTCTGTGGAGCGCAGCAGCCCTCTGTCGCTTTCGGGCCGGCCCGGCGGAGCGAAAGCGCCAGAGGACTGGCGCACTTCAACTGAAAGCTCACGGGAAGTTTCCTGTTCCTCACGGACCTGCTCACGGGCCCTGAACCCACCCCTTCCCCTCCCAGGAGGGGACCTTCGTTCGACGTTGCAGGGTCCAGTTCCCCTCCTGGGAGGGGCGAAGGGGTGGGTGGGTTCATGGGAAGTTTCCTTGGTCTCAGAACCGCGCTTACGGCCCACGAACCGAAAACCGCGCGGACCGCAGCCTTTAGGCTGCTTCCGCGCCCTCTCCGCGGTCGAGCGTGGAAGCGGCCTAAGGGTCTGTGCAAAAATAACTTCCGGTTTTGGCGGGAGCGCCGCCTGGCCGGATGCAAGGCGCGAGGAGGGAGCATCCCCGTGTTGGGGGTGTGACCGACGAGCAACGCCGCAGCCGGCCATGCGCCGCCCCGCCCCGGAGGGCTGGGGCGATTTCGCTTTCTGGGTTCGTGGGAAACTCATTCGTTCTTCAAATTTCCGTCCCACTGAATACAAATCCCAAATTCTGCCAATATGAGCCAAACGCATCTGTTCAATGTCATCGCCGCTCTCACCGTTGCCTGCCTTCCATTCACCCGCTCGTCTTCCGCCGCCGACAAAACGCTCGACATTTACTGGACCGATGTTGAAGGCGGCGCCGCGACATTGATCGTCACGCCGGCCGGCGAATCGATCCTGATCGACTCCGGCAATCCCGGAGTGCGCGACGCCGGACGCATTCACAAGACCACGCAAGTCGCGGGGCTGAAGAAAATCGATCATTACCTCACCACGCACTTGCACATCGATCACTTCGGAGGCGCGGCGGAGTTGGCGGCGCTCATTCCGGTCGGGCACGTTTATGACAACGGCGTTCCAGACACGAGCCCTGACGGCAATCCGAACGACACCCGCTGGCCGCTGCTGAGCAAACCTTACAAGGAATTCAAAGCGGACCAACGCCACGTCATTGCGGCCGGGCAAGAAATCAAACTGCGGCAAGCGAGCGGCGCGCCGAAGCTCACGTGGCGTTGCGTGGCCGCGAAGCAGAAGTTCATCGCCGCTCCGCCCAACGCGCCCAAAAACCCGCTTTGTGATACCGCCACGACAAAAGCCAACGACACCTCCGACAACGCCAACAGCATTGTGACGTTGCTCGAGTATGGCGACTTTCAGTTCTTTGTCGGCGGCGATTTGACCTGGAACGTGGAGGCGCAACTGGTTTGTCCGATCAATCTCATGGGCGTGGTCGACGTCTATCAAGTCGATCATCACGGCCTGGATCAGAGCAACAATCCAGTGCTCATCCGCAGTTTGGAGCCGACGGTTTCCGTGATGAGCAACGGCACCCGCAAAGGTTGCGAAGCGCAAACGTTCGCCGCCTTGAAGGGGACGCCCTCGATTCAGGCGATGTACCAAATCCACCGCAACCTCCGCCAGGACCGGGAAAACAACACGGCGGACGAATACATTGCCAACCTGGAACAACAGTGCCAGGCCAATTACATCAAGCTCTCGGTCGAACCTTCGGGCAAGAGTTACACCGTCAGCATCCCGGCGACGGGTCACCAGCGGACGTTCATGACCAAGTGAGCGTTTGAAACATGAACCAAACCGAATTCCTTGCCGTAAACGCCAATGCATTGCCGTGGGAAGAACGATTCAACGAGCACATTGGCCGGGCGCTCTTCCGCAAAGAGCTTTTCAGCGACCCGGAAACTGGCGTTCTCATCCGGTTGGTGCGGTACCCCGCCGGCGTGATCAACCCGAAGCACACCCATCCTTGCGGCCACGGCATGTACGTGCTGGAAGGCAAACTCGTGACCCATAAGGGAACTTTCGGGCCGGGGCATTTCGTCTGGTTCCCGGAAGGGGAAGTCATGGAGCACGGCGCCAGCGCCGAGGGCGACGTGACGGTGGTGTTCGTGACCAACAAGGCGTTCCGGATTGATTACGTGCCGGGTCGGTAGGGCGAGTCCGTCCCGGCGCGACACGTGGCTGGAACGCGTCTGGAAGCTCTCATGAATCAAGGATCGGGCGTTTGGCGCGATGAAGGAGCGAGTGTGGACGCGCCAGCGTTTTGGAGTGCGGCAGTCTTCTGCCGCTTTTGGGCCTCCGGAACGAACGCGCCAGGGGACTCTGCTCCTTACACGCAATTCTTCCGTTTAGAATCCCAACGGGATTCCGACGCAATCCCCTTGGGATTGGCGACCGTCGTCCACAGATTCGTGTAAGGAGCAGAGGGGCCTGGCGCACTCCATAACCTGTAGGGCGGCGTTTGCCGCGCCGCCGCCGCACTGACCGAAGACCGGCTGCGCGGCAGCGCAGCCCTACCGGGTTCATGCGAAGAGGATCGGCATTCCGGAGAATTTTCAGCCTCGGCACAACTTTCGCTATTGGCGAACCTGGGTTATGTTGGCCGGATTTATGAGGACACGGCGCCGGTTTTCGCTTGCCTTTGCCGCCGCGCCGTCGTTCGATGGTGACGCCGTGACGGTCGCGGATGTGTTGCCGCGCGACTCCGAATTCTTCCCAGGCTTAAGGAGTGGTAGAGCGATCCAATGCTTGTCCATTGGCAAAGCGCAAATCGCTTTTCCCAGGGACGCCGGCCAGATGTATTCGATTCGAAACGCGCCGCGATTTGATCGAGAAGGCCGAACTGACGACAGTCACGCCGGACAAAACAAGAACGAATTTTAGTTTTTTGGTGATGGAACGAACCAAATCGGCGATGCGCCGTAGCGCGACAAACCGCAACCAAAGGAGCGCGGACAGCTTGTCCGCGCATTTCAACCCATCCCCAAGACTCGCGGACAGGCTGTCCGCGCTCCAGAAGCGTGGCGAAACTGCACGAGGCCAAAGGCCAATTTGTAAGACAACCCTGTGAACGTAGTCGAATACGCCGCTCGTATTGCTCGTATTGTGGCATTTAGGAGAGCCGTCCACGCCAGGAGGGGTACCTGGTTTGCTGCATTGCTCGTGAGTGCCTTCCTGATCAAGTATCCGTTCTTAACTTTCGGACAAAGCTCATCCTCGCCGAAGCCGGTCGGACTATCCTCAGTGAACACGGCGCCTGTGATTTCAAGCCTGCCTGATCAGACGACTCAAGGGGACAAGCCGGTTTCCGTAGCGTTCGCCGTGTTTGACCGAGAAACTCCTGACCAAATCACGATCACAGCGACTTCTTCCAATCCAACTCTGGTTCCAAGCGAGAACATTCTTTACACGCTGAGCAACGGCAGCGGACAAGTGGTGATTGTGCCGGTCGCAAATCGATCCGGTCCTGTCCAGATTACGCTGACGGCAACTGATCTGGCAGGACTGAGTGGCTCGAAATCATTCTGGTTAACCATTCAGCACATCAATCGTGCGCCAACGGTTCGGATCACCAGCCCAATTCCAGAACAGCGGTTTTTGGCAACGACCTCAATTTCGATTCGAGCGGAAGCATCCGATACTGATGGTGCCGTGATGAGAGTCGATTTCTTTCAAAAGACTTTCCGGGGCACCAACTGGATCGACAGCGCGACTTCGAGCCCGTACGCAGTCACGTTCCAGGCCGTGACATCGGGACGATACGAATTGTGGGCCGTGGCGACAGACAACGGCAATCCGCCTCTGATCGCGGAGTCAGGTCACTTCACAATCGAAGTGATTCCGTTCCAGCTTCCCGAGCTCTATGAAATCTCCGTTCCCGAAGGGCACTCGACCGCTGGAACTACAAACGTAATTCGACCCTTCCAGGTTTTCAGATTCCCAGTTACAAACTCCGTGGCCCTAACCTATTGGACATCGGACGGAGGCGCTTTCGACGGTTTGGACTACGGAGGTCTCACCAACACAGTCGTATTGGATCGGGGAATAACCACAATCCGCGATGTGAAAGTTGTCACGTATGGAAACACGCAAAGCGATCCCAACCGTTACTTTTATCTGAACTTCAGCCAACCGAACAACGTTCAACTCATCACCAACCGGTTCCGGATCTTGATAACGGACGACGATCCGCCTCCGACTGTCTCGATTTCGGACGCGCAACTCGTGATCGAAGGGAATTCGGGCACAGCCAATGAAGCCATCTTCACCGTCAGCCTCTCATCTGCCAGCGGCAAGTCCGTGTACGTGGATTTCAGAACGGAAGATGAAACTGCGACCGGAGACGCAGACTACGCTGCCGTTCGGGACGAATTGGATGCTATCCCTCTCCACATTCCTCCCGGGGTTACCACGGGCCAGATCAAGGTCAAACTCATCGGCGATGTTCTGGACGAGCCGAACGAGACATTCCTGGTCAAACTCACGGGTGCCTCCGATGCGCTCATCGATCCAAACAAGAACCAGGCACGCGCCCTGATTGTTGATGACGATCCCCCACCGACCCTCATGATCAAAGACACGACGACGTTGGAAGGGAATAGCGAAAGCACGAACGCCGTTTTCGCGGTCACGCTGTCCGCGCCGAGCACCTTCCCGATTACTGTGAATTATGCCACGGCCGACGGGACGGCCATTGCGGGCCGCGATTATCTTTCCGCTAACGGACTGATTCCCTTCAATGTTGGTCAGACGAACCAGACGATCAGTGTTCCCGTCCTCGGCGATAGATTGAACGAGGCGGATGAAACTTTCTTCCTCACGCTGAGCAACCCGGCGAATGCCGTATTGAGCCTCATCCAGGCGCCCACAAGAGCAACCATCCTCAACGATGATCCTCTCCCGGAACTTCTGCTGAACAATCCGACCGTGACCGCGTTGGATGCAGGCTCGACCAACTTGGTTTTCGTGGTAAGCTTGTCGCCTGCTAGCGGCCAAACGGTGACCGCGAAGTACTCCACTCTGGACGACTCCACCCGGGCGAACGCCGACTACGCGGCGACAGAAGGGACGTTGAGCTTTGCCCCTGGCGAGACGAAAACAAACATCACCGTCCGAGTGGAGCCACAATTCGTAAACCAGGCTCCCAAAACCTTGTTCCTGAATTTGATGAATGTTTTGAACGCAACGCCGCCGAGCCTCCGAGGCACCGGAACAATTCTGCCGGGCGTTGCTCCGCCAACGATTCTGGTCGGTGATGGCAGAGTCACGGTGTCGAGCACTGCCACGAACATCGTCATTTTCACTATCAGTCTATCGGCTCGGAGCGGCCAGGCCATTTCCTTCGCGTACGCGACGTTGGATGGGAGCGCCAAGGCCGGTGTTGATTACGTGGGCAGCACGAACACGTTGAGTTTTGCGCCAGGACAGACCAGCACGAATTTGCCGATCCTGGTGAAGCCTCAAACATCGGACCAGCCGCTTAAGAGTTTCTTCTTGACGCTGACAAATGTCTCGAACGCGACGCCACCGAAAGCCCCAGCGACCGGGACGATCATGCCACTCCCTACTCTCTCGGTTAAGGGCATGGATGTGGAGGAAGGGAACTCAGGCCCAACGCACGCAGTATTCACAGTGCTCTTGTCCGCCCCGACCGATACGCGAGTCACCGTGGATTATGCCACGGCCACCGGCACGGCGTTGGCGGACATCGATTTCCTGGGCTCCACCAACACGCTCACTTTGAATCCGGGCCAGACGACAACGAATATCACCGTCCTCGTGTATGGCGACCCATTCAACGAGCCAAATGAAACGTTTTTCGTGAACCTTTCCAACCCCGTCAATGCAGCCATTGCGCGGGGCCAAGGCCAGGCCGTGATCATCAACGACGACAGCGCGCCGGTCATTTCCATCGCGGATGTCTTCATGATTGAGGGCACCGGCGGGAGGACGACGGTTCTTTTTCCGGTCAAGCTGTCCGCGCCCAGCGGCCAAACCGTGACGGTGCAGTTCGAAACGGCCAACGACACAGCCATCGCTGGGAACGATTACGTTGCCACGGCAGGAACTTTGTCCTTTGCGCCGGGCAAGACGGAGGAGGCGATTCCAGTGGAGATCATCGGCGATGCGCTTTCCGAAGCGACCGAGCGGTTTAGCGTCAAACTCGCTCCACCGGTGAACGCGACGATCGACCGCGGCGGAGAGGCTTTCATAACGATCCGGGATGACGATCTGCTTCCCAGGATTTCCATCAGTGACGTGTCCGTGACAGAAGGAGACACGGGCACCGTCAAAGCCGCGTTCCAGGTGAATCTGTCGGCGGCGAGCGGGCAACCAGTGTCCGTGAATTTCGCGACGACCAACGGCACGGCGCTGGCCGTGAGCGATTACTTTCCCGACACTGGAACTTTGGATTTCGCTCCCAACGAGACGAGCAGGACCCTCTTCATCCAAGTGGCCGGAGACACGCTTAAGGAAGCCGACGAAGACTTCTTTGTGGTCTTGAGCAACCCGGTCAACGCTGGCATCGAAGTCGGGAGAGGTCGTGTCCTGATCATCGACAACGACCCGCTCCCCGCGCTGTCGATCAATGATGTCAGCGTGGTTGAAGGCGACTCGGGTTTGGCTCGCGCCGTGTTTTCCGTGAGTCTGTCGCCGGCCAGCGGCCAGCAAGTGAGTGTGAGATTTGCGACCGCCGACGGTACGGCTACGTCCGCCAGCGATTACGTCGCGCAAAACGGGCAACTGATCTTCGATCCTGCCGTGACAAATCGGACGATTACCGTGCTGGTCAATGGCGACACGTTTTTTGAAGGCGACGAGACCTTTGCGCTCACTCTTTCGGAACCGGCGAACGCGACGATTGCGAAGCCCCAAGGCCTGGTGACCATCGTTGACGACGACGCGGAACCGGCGCTGTCCATCGCGGATGTTTCGATTCTCGAAGGCAACGCGGGCACGACCGACGCGATCTTCACCGTCCACTTGTCCGCGCCCAGTCCGAAACCTGTCACGGTGCGCTACGCCACTGCCGGCGAGACAGCGACGCCGGGCCGAGATTTTGCCGAACGTTTCGGAACGCTCACGTTCAATCCGAACGAAACGAGTAAACCGATCGCGATCACGATCAACTCCGACACGCTGGATGAACCAGACGAAACGTTTCTCGCTACTCTCTCGCAGCCGGTCAATGCGTCGATCGTGAAGCCACAGGCCCGCGGCACCATCCTCAACGACGACGAGCCGCCGGCCGTTTCGATTGGCGACGCCACCGTCGTCGAAGGGAATTCGGGAACCACGAATGCCGTTTTCACCGCGAGCCTCTCCGCGCCCAGCGGCCGGCGCGTGTCCGTCGCTTTTGCCACGAAGAATGGCACCGCGTCCGCCTTCAGTGATTACACGCCAAACTCCGGCTTGATCTTTTTCGAGCCAAGCGACACGAACAAGTCGGTTGCCGTCGAAATTCGCGGCGACACGCTGAGCGAGGCGAACGAAGGATTTTTCGTCGATTTGATCAGTCCCATCAACACGCGCCTGGGCAAGGGCCGGGGGACAGGAACGATCAAGGACGATGACCCGCTGCCGGTGATCACGATCAACGACGTTCAGGTTCGAAAGGCGTTGTCGGGGACTTCCCAAGCTGTGTTCACTGTGAGTTTGTCTTCTCCGAGCGGACAAACCGTTTCGGTCGATTTCGCCACGGCGAACGGAATCTCGATTGCAGGGACCGATTACGAGGCCGTGTCTGGAACCCTCTCCTTCGCTGCGGGCGAGCTCGTGCGAACCATCTCCGTCCCGGTTCTGAGCGCGGCGAGCGGCCAGTCGGCGCAAACGTTCGCCGTAAATCTCACCAAGCCGCTCAATGTGACCATCGGTCGGGAGACGGCGACGGCAACGATCATCGATGACCGCCCGCTGCCGGGGATCTCGATCACCGACGCGGCGGTGACGGAAGGAAACTCCGGGGTCGTGCACGCTGTTCTCACCGTCAGTCTCTCCCAACCAAGCAGTCAGGAAGTTTCGGTCCGATATACGACGGCCGAAGGCACCGCGCTGGCGGGGAGTGATTACGACGCGATCCCCAACACGCTACTGACTTTCAAACCGAACGAAACCAACAAAGCCATCAGCGTGGCCATCAAAGGCGACAGGCTGCCTGAACCCGAGGAAACGTTCACCGTCCTGCTCAGCTCGCCGTCCAACGCCATCCTGCTCCGTGACCGAGCCGTCGTGACCATTACCGATGACGACACGATCGTGGGCATCTCGATCACAGACGCCGCTGCCCTGGAACCTGACACCGGAGCAACGAACATGGTCTTTACAGTCCTTCTGTCCGCGCCTACCTCTCAACTTGTAACCGTAGCCTATGCGACACTGGATAACACCGCGAGAGAGGCCGAGGACTACATCGGGGTCTTGGATGTCCTCGCGTTTCCACCTGGAACAACCAGCCAGACGATCGCCGTGCAGATTAGGGGCGATACAAGGAACGAAGATACCGAAAGCCTGTTCCTCCGATTGAGCGATCCCCAAAACGCCGTCATCCTGCGTGACCGAGCCATCGGCACGATCACGGACAACGATCCTCTTCCGGCGATCTCGATTTCGGACGCGACCGTGACTGAAGGCAACAGCGGAGCCGTGAGCGCGAATTTCACGGTCAGTTTGAGCTCGCCCAGTTCCAAGTTTGTGTCGGTGAACATCGCGACGCTTGAAGGCACGGCCACGGCCGGCCGGGATTTTCAAACGGCTTCGGACACGCTGACCTTTCTGCCGGGCTTTACGAGCCGAACTATTTCAGTGCCCATAATTGGGGACACGGAGGACGAACCCAATGAAACGTTCGCCATCGTGCTCAGTCGCCCGGTCAACGCCACCATCGAGAATTCCCGCGCGCTGGGTACGATCATCGATGATGACGTGCCGCCCACGCTCCTGATCACGGACGCTTCCGTGCAGGAAGGAAATGCCGGAACCACTTTCGCCGATTTCACCGTGCGCTTGTCTGCGCCAAGCACCCAAGCAGTCGCCGTAGAGTTCAGGACTGCCGACCGGTCCGCTTTGGCCGGGAGCGACTATGCGGCGACGAACGGCGTTTTGCGCTTTGCGCCGGGAACCATCACCAACGTGGTGCGCGTGCCGATCGTGGGTGACACGATCAAGGAAACGAATGAAACATTCGCAGTCCTGTTGAGTCCTCCGACCAATGCCCGGATCATCCGCGACACCGGGATCGGAACGATTCTGGATGATGACGTGCTTCCGACGTTGACGATTGCTGATGCCATCGTGACGGAAGGCAATTCCGGGTCGGTGAATGCGACCTTCGCGCTGCGTCTCTCCACCGCCAGCGCGCAGACTGTGTCCGTCGGCTTTCAAACGGCCGGCGGAACGGCCACGGCCGGGACCGACTTCAAAACGGCTTCCGGCACGGTTGACTTCGCGCCCGGCGTGGTCGATCGAACCCTCTCCGTCGAAGTCATCGGGGACACGACCTTCGAAGCGGATGAAACGTTCTTCGTGAACCTTTCAACCCCCGTGAACGCGATCATCGCGATTGGAACCGGCGTGGGCACGATCCGGAACGACGATTCAGCCGCCAATCAGCCGCCTTCCGTGCGCATCATCAATCCGGCGAATGGCGCCGCGTTCACGGCGCCCGCCGAGGTCTCTGTTACGGTCGATGCGTTCGATGGAGACGGTTCCGTGAGCAAGGTCGAGTTCTTCGTCGGATCGACTTTGCTCGGCAGCGCGACGAGTGCGCCTTACACGGTCCTCTGGAACAACGAAGCAGCCGGCGCGTATTCCTTGACCGCGCGCGCCACGGATGACAAAGGCGCGGTCGCGGTGTCCGAGCCGGCGAACGTCCTGATCACGCGCCGCGTTGCCGGCGCCGAAGTCGCCATCATCCGCAATTTCGCTGACCCGGAGATTTCGCTGATTCAGAATTACCTTTTGGAGATGGGCATCAGTTCGCAAGTGTTCGAGCAGGAAGGCCTGTCGTTCGACGCGGTTCGAGACGCCCGGCTGGTGATCTGGAATGATCTGGGATCGGAGGCGCAAGGGTTGACCGATCAGGAAGTCGCGATCTTCCGGCAGGCGTACGACGCGGAGATCCCGCTCTACTTCATCGGCGAAAGGCTGGCGGCTTCTACCTGGAATCTCAGCGCGAACCGGCAAACCCAATGGGCCGAGTTGATCCACCTCACGCTGGGAGCGGCCAATCGCAGCGACGGCACGATTCTCCTGGATGAACTGACCAAACATCCTGTGGTCAGCGGGCACTTCGGCACGGTCGGCCGGTTCAATGGCTCGCCGAATGTGGAAGGCAAATTGCGCGCTGCAGAAGGGGTAACATTGCTGGGGCGGTCGGCCACAGCGGATTTGATTGTGGCATTTGAAGATCCGCTTTCGGACGGGCGAATCCGGACGGTCAGCCAGAATTGCCGTTTGACCGCCGGGGCGAATTCCGCGGCGATCATCGAACAAAAGAAACTTTTCCAAAATACCGTCGCCTGGCTGATGCACAAATCCTTCCAGGCGTTGACTGACCTTTCGATCACGATCGAAGGCTCGGCGGATTCGGTGGCCGTGGGAAGCGAGTTCACTTACACGATCAGCGTCCAGCACCAGGGCGAGATCGAAGGCACCGGCGCGCTGGTGACGGTGTCGCTGGGAAGCGGTTTGAAGCTCAGCAAATCGGAGTTCCTCCAAGGCACTCTCACGGAATCGAACGGGACCATCTTCTACAACCTGGGCAATATGGCGAGCGCCCAACGGTCCACGCTGTCGCTGGTGCTGCTGCCTACGATTGGCGGCACGCTCACGACGCGCGTTAATGTGGCCGGGAACGAGCCGGACCCGAACGCCTTGAATAACACGGCGACGGTGGAGACGGTGGTGACCGGCGGGGCGCTGACATTGCCTGCGCTCCGGTCGGTTGGATTCAATACGCAGGGATTCCAGTTGAACGTGACGGGCGCCGGGCCCGGAATCTATCGTGTCCAGGCCTCGACGGACCTGTCGCGTTGGATTGACCTGACCAATTTCACGGGCCGGAGCACGCCGGTCCTGGTTACGGATCCAGGCGCATCGAAAATGACGCCGCGGTTTTACCGGCTAATCTCGCCGTAACACGGCCAAGCGGCCACTTCTTCCCCGGAAACCTGACGGTAGGGCGAGCCTGTCCCGATCGAGCCGAGACGGACGTGTTCCGGGCACGTCGAGCGGCTCACCGGGACGGACTCGCCCTACCGGGTTCATGGGGCGAGAGCATGGTGATCGGACCAAGGAAGCTGCCCATGAACCCGTCTCCCGGACCGTGGCCTTTAGGCGCCTTTAAGCCGCTTCAACGCTCGATTCCGGAGAGTGCGCGGAAGCAGCCTGAAGGCTGCGGTCCGCACGGTTTTCGGTTCATGGGCCATGTGCATGGCGCAGTTGCCCATGGCGGCTTCCCTTGAACGCTCCAGGTAGGGCAAGCCTGTCCCCATCGAGCCGAGTCGGAAGTATTCCCAGCACGTGGAGCGGCTCGCCGGGACGGACTCGCCCTACGTGAGTCATGGCGCGTGGGCATGGTAATCATGCCAAGGAATCAACCGACGACCCCAACCTCATGATCGAGCACGGACGAGACTTCGAATTGCACCCAGCCATTGCGCACGGCAAAACGAGTCTTCTTCCGTGCCACCAGGAGCTGCAAGCTGCGCGGACGAACTTCCGAAGGCAGCTCGATTTTGACGCGCAACGGCCCGACCGAAATCAATTCGTGCATGGGCTGACGCCAGGTCCCGGTGCTGGTCAGGTTCACCAGGTGAAGAATCAGCCGGTTTTCCTGACGATAGAGATGGCAGTCGATCAGGCCTGGCCCTTCGACCTGAAGCGGGATTCGATCGTTCGCCGCCCAGCGCACAAGGTTCGCCAGAAGATTGCCGTGGTCAGGCAGATTATCCGTTGCGAAGCGGCGGTCGAGGTCTGCGGGTATGAACGCGACGCGGCCTTTGTGCGAAGTGTTCAGGATGAGTCCAGGGATGTCCGTTTTCGGCTGGCGGATCCAGGCGGTTTCCGGCGGATAGATTGGGAACGACGGAATGAAAGTCGCCAAGACCGAAGCATGGGGATCGAGCCGCAGCGGCTCCAGGATTCCGCCGAACGGCAAAATGTCCGTGTCATCGAAGCCGCGTAACACCGGATGCCGGCTGGCCATGATCGCGGGCTCCGTCCCGGCCTTTGGCCCATAAACGCGAGCCCGCAGTTCCGGCGCAAGACGAAGGTAAGTGTGTTGGGTGTCCGAACCGGTTCTCCGCCTCGGCAACGCGTCGGCCGGCGGCGGAGTTTTGCCGGCGTGCGCGCCGAACAAATCCGCCAGCGCGTAGTCGGCCCTGGGTTCGCCCCACTCGTTGTAGAGGCTCGTGTGCCCGGTCGCGACCAAACCGCCGCCGCGTTCCACGAAACGGCGAATGCTGGCAGCCAGCGCGTCCGACATGGCGCCGTAGTTCGGGAGGATCAGGAGCGAGAACTTCGAGGCGTCGCGCTCGAGGTGGTCCACGTGAACGGGGAGATAAGGGATTCGCGCGCGAATGAGCGCATTGGTCACGCCGCGCCAGGGCAACTCCACCAATTCATCGGCGTTGTCGCGGCCGAAGTAATCCGAACTTTTTAACCACGGATGACCCGGATGACACGGATGAGGAACTTAGTGGTCCGTT
>Ga0194119_10007030_pt1 | contig 16041 bp, 21 predicted proteins | sample TA2MahC100mmetaG_FD_148620 | JGI IMG/M metagenome (GOLD analysis project Ga0194119, IMG submission 148620) | Freshwater microbial communities from Lake Tanganyika, Tanzania - TA2015018 Mahale Deep Cast 100m | ecosystem: Environmental > Aquatic > Freshwater > Lake | place: Tanzania: Lake... | reverse complement strand
TTCAGTCTGCAAGACCGATTAGATGTCAAAGACTCTTCCAAACTCTGTTAACGAACTTACCGATCAGCTTCGCACAGTAAATTATTTCGCCGATCGTGGTTTGTCGACGGCGCTACACCTGTCACTGCAACTCGGTCGACCACTTTTGCTCGAGGGTGAAGTGGGCGTCGGCAAAACTGAACTAGCAAAAGTCATCGCGCAACTTCTCAACCGGCGACTGATTCGACTTCAGTGCTACGAAGGAATCGACACCAATCAAGCACTATACGAATGGGACTACGCGCGACAGATGTTACAAATTCGCGCACTCTCCGAGGCCAAGCTCACCGCCACCAACACCGTCAAAGATCTCTTTAGCTCCGAATTTCTACTTGAGCGTCCGCTGCTTGAAGCAGTTCGCGCAGGCGACTCTTGCGTGTTGTTGATCGACGAGATCGATCGAGCCGATGACGAGTTCGAAGCATTCTTGCTCGAACTATTGTCTGATTTTCAGATCTCGATTCCTGAAGTCGGCACTATCAAAGCGCCATCTCGACCGATCGTACTTCTCACTTCAAACCGCACACGCGAGATACACGACGCATTGAAACGTCGTTGCCTGTATCACTGGATCAGCTACCCGACCCAAGAGCGCGAAACTGAAATTGTGCTCGCCCGAATTCCTGGTGTCTCAGCGAAAATCGCAGACAAAGTAATCAAAGCAGTCAACAGACTCCGCGAAATGGAGCTCACAAAGCCGCCGGGTGTTGCCGAGACAATCGACTGGGTTCAATCAGTTTCAATCATTGATGCAAACGACTTCACAACCGGCGTCGCCGACGACACTCTTGGTGCGGTACTCAAAGATCGCGAAGACCTCGATCTCGTTCGCGAAAATATTGCTTCACTCGTCGGCGAGTAGGCATTCCAAATGAAAGTCGGCACAGACTTCGTCGACGTGCTAGTTGAATTCGGCGATGAACTGCGAAATGCAGGAATAGTTGTCGGCACAAATGACACAATGACATATGTCGAGGCTGTTTCACATGTAAATCCGGCAGACCTTATAGATGTCTACTGGGCGGGTCGTGGCACACTTGTAAATCGCAAAGACCAGATCCCCGTGTACAACCGAATCTTTCAAAAATTCTTTTTGGATGTTGAAACCGCGTCAGAGAGCGAACTAAAGGCCATGATGCGTGCGACGACAGCTCTGTCAGCGACATTGGAAGTGCCTTCACCTGACCCGGGCCAAGGAGAAGAAAACAAAGAAGACGAAGCCCATCTCGGATACATGGCTTCCGGTGCGCAAGTCTGGCGCAACAAGGCTTTTGCAGCATGCACCGACCAAGAACTCGCAACCATCCGTCGAATTATTTCGGGCATTCGTCTGACGCCACCCAAACGCCGCACCCGGCGCACGCTCTCGTCAAAAGATGGCCCTCGGTTCGATCCAAGACGCATGACCCTCGAAACAATGCGCTCTCACGGCGACCCGATAAAACTTTTCAAACAACAGCGTCGCCTAAAAGTTCGTCCTCTCGTCTTTATCCTCGATGTTTCCGGGTCGATGTCCGACTACTCGCGCAATCTCTTGCAGTTCGCATATTCCGCTCGTCGTGCAGCGGACAAAGTCGAAGTGTTCTGTTTCGGCACGCGGCTCACACGCATCACCAAGTCACTCGACCGACGCAAACCTGACGACGCATTGAATTTGGCGGCGGCGGCAGTTTTTGACTGGGATGGCGGCACCCGTATCGGCGAATCACTTGGTCAATTCGTAAAACGCTGGGGCCGACGCGGTTTGAGTCGGGGCTCTATAGTCGTCATTTGTTCTGACGGTCTCGACCGCGGCGATCCGGCACTTCTTGAATCGTCCATAGAGAAACTTTCCAGACTTTGTCACAGAATCGTCTGGATGAACCCACACAAAGGTGACGAGGCAAACTTCAGACCCAACTCACTGGGCATGATGGTTGCCGACCCGTTCATTGACGCGACATTTTCAGGGCACAATCTCGCCAGCCTCGAACAATTTGCCGAAAACCTTCGGCAGTTACGATAGGGACAATTTATGAGATATAGCGTTTCTCTTCGAGCCGAAGGCGACCGAGTCATAGAACTTGGTGAAGTAGTCGAGTTCGCCGACGCGATTGCGGCGCACTCTGGCATTGCGAGCGGAGTCAACTCAATGTCTTACGGCGCGCAAATTGTTGTCGAGTCGAGCGACTCAAATTCTGCCGTTCAAACTGCGGTCGACTTGTTTACGCAATCCGCGGAGAAAGCATCTTTACCGGTTTGGCCGATAACTGAAGTCGAAGTAATCGCCGAAGACGAAGACTTCGGTGACCTCGAGTGATCAGACTTGGCTCGCTGGCCGGGTATCCGTTTGAAGGACCACGTGCCCTGGCTGGCTGGACAGCACCCGCAATTGCTGCAGTTTGGGCGGTGATGTACAAGCCGAGAGAAACGAAACAAGATTTCGCCGTCATCTATGTCGATCACTCAGAAGACCTCTCAAAAGAAGCATTTCCATTTCGTCATCGCGCCTATCCATGTTGGTCCAAGCGCGCAGGTTCGAAATTTAACTTGTTTATCTGCACTTACGAAGTGCCAGGTGGCCTCAAATCTCATCGCGAACAAATCGCTCGAGAGTTGATCAGCATCTACGCACCGAGTTGCAACTCTGAGCAATACGACCAGGCATGGCGATCTGAATGGATTGGCGAATACCGAGCACCTACAACCGGCCCGCTGACTACGGATCGAGACCCCAACCAATGACTTTGTGCTGACCCCACATCACGCGATGCAACAACAAATTTCTAGTTAGGCCGGTAACCGACACTTTCATGAAGTCGTGAACGCCTCGTGCCCATGGCTGGTCGCGCTGGTTTCGGCTCAATGACTTCCGGTTTGTATGTTGCACCTTTTACAATGCCCTCAGCCATTCCGTAAAGAAGTGGCAGAGCACCAGCAATCACGCCACCCGTGCTATTGATCCGCTGAACTCCAGGCTCAATCACATCTGCATGGCCCTTGATTTGCCAAACAATATCTGAGCATTCTTCGAGTTTTCCTGCGACCCGCGTGAGTTGACCGCCGACGATATACAGGTACAAACAATATCTGAGCACTCTTCGAGTTTTCCTGCGACCCGCGTGAGTTGACCGCCGACGATATACAGGTAAATCGCCAAACCAGCGATCAACAACACGATGTCCACAACTGTGAGTACAACAAGCGTGTTCATGATCGGACCTTGTCTAATACGCGACCAAGAAACAGGTGATGTTCGAGACCTTCCGCAAGAATCAAGTCGACGCCGCCACCAGTCGTGGTGATCAGTTTCGTATTTGCCGTATTCTCAGCAGTTCGTACGAGTGTCGCCTTGATCTGATCAACTCGACGCTCAATAGTGCGAACCAACAGAACCAAAATCGTCAGCAAGGCCGCGACGGCGAGAACGACTGCGAACCCGAGTGCAATTGCCACCCGCCAAAGCGTCTCTTGTTGATCAGTAAGTGCGAATATTGCCATTTCTATCCCCCTAATCGCTTTCTGCCCCGAGTGAGACCGGCGATCACCGCAAGGGCCATTGTGATGGTCGCATTCAAGAGTGAAAGGCCCGAAGTGTTTTTCTCGGCCAACAACAGACGGTCGTTGATGTCTCTTGCTTCGCCGCCAATTGATCTCGCAAGAATCAAGATTGGCACAACAAGCGCGACGACGACCAACACAACGACTGCACCGACGGTGTAGCCGATCACCCAACCAAGATTTGATTCAGCAAATAATGTGCTCATTTTCTTCTCCTAAATTGACTCGCAAAAGTCACTTACGGGTTTGAGATTTGTATTCACCGATGTCAAAGCCGAAGTCACGGTGCTGGTTTTGTCGGCGATCACTTGAACGCCACCCGTCACGGCAGCCAACGTTCGACGAACCGCTACTAGGTGAAAAATCACTCGGATCAACCCAAGTGCCGCCGCAGCGATTATCACTGTGGCGATTACGAGAGTAATTATTGCAACTGTTGGCATCTTGTCTCCTTTAGCCCAGTAACTTGCCGACAGAACCGGCGTAACGCACGGCACCATCAGCGACTTCCTTGATTGTCGAATCTGTTTTGGCAAGCAATTCAGGTGTCGAGTTCAAGTCACCGATCAAGGCGACCCCTCCGGAAAGAATGTCCTCCGATGCCGCTCGAATTCTCTCGAGTGCGCTCAAAACCCGGTTCAATAGTGCGACCAAAATTGGCACCACTGCCACCACCAAAAGAATGTTTCCGATTGTCCACATGTCTAATCTCCTCTCTACTAACTGCTTCGTATTTCATGCCGATATGGCAAAAAGAATCTCGCAAGTACCCGCGAGACCGCCATTCGTGTGGCCTTGAGGCCGATAGCCAAACCACTCGCCGAACGCGACTCAGCGACCTTCGAAGGGTCAATGCCTCTGGCGATGGCGTCAAGCCGAACCCGCATTGCGTCAGCAAATTGGCCGAGCAACACGGCAGTCACGTCAGCAATCAAACCGCGACCGTATTGTGCAGCGGCGCCAGACAGTTGCAAGTCCATCGAAATTTCAACTTTTGTGCCTTTTGCAACAGGCGCAAGTCGAGCATTCAAACCCAACGCTGCTTGTCCGCGGCCCTTCTTGTCAGCACCGGAAGCATCTACCGTTATCGTCTTCGTTGCTTCATTGCGTTGCGAAATTTTTGCCTCGCCACCGAACTCGAGCTTCACTGGCCCCAGTCGAATCAAAACCGTTCCACCATAGTGATCTTCGGCGATCACGTCAGTCAGATCTGCACCCGGCAGACACGAAGCAACCTGCGGAATATCACCAAAAAAATTCCAAACCGCTTCGATCGGCTGCGAAACTTCAAACTGTTGATTTATTAGCACGATTCCTCCTGCGAAATATATCTTGCTGGTTCTTTTTCAAAAGTCGCCCTGCAACCTGGGCAACAAAAATAGTAAGTCTGTCCGTCGTACTCAAAAGGTCGACTCTTCTCATTTGCCGCCACCGTCATATTGCACACAGGATCAATCGCCGTTTCTTCGACTTTTGTTGTTCGCACCACAGTTCCGGGGTTAAGTTCGCCGGCACTGCGCAACTTGACGAGTTCTGCAAGCACCGACACTGCAACCTCGCGGTGCGATGTCTTCCCGAGATCTAATCCGATTGGTACTCGCACCCTCTGCAGTTTTTCTTCAGACACTCCACGGTCTTTGAGATATCCAATAAGGTGTTCGCCACGCTTTCGTGATCCGACAACACCTACATATACGGGGTTGATCGCCAAAGCCGTTTCGAGCACTTCCTCGTCGTTGTGACCTTGGGTCGCAACAACCACGATCGACTTTCTGTCGGCGCTCTCCACTGAGAAGTCTGGTCCGTCAATTATCTCAACGCGCCAATCCAACGACTGGGCGAGTTGCACCAGCGTGTTAGCCATCGGCGATCGACCGATCACTACGAGATGTGGCACCGACAGCACAGGCTCAACGAAAATTTGAAGCGCTCCATCGCTTTGGCACGAAATCGGTACAACTGTCATACCCGCCGGCACATGGTTGGGCTCATCACCGGTACCAAGCAACAACAATCTCGGCGTGCGATTTCGAAGCGCTTCACTCGCCTCACGCAACAACACCGGTTCTGCACAGGCACCGCCGATGAAACCGAAAACCTTGCCGTCAGCAGTGATCACCGCTCGCGAACCTTCCTTTCCTGAAGAAGGTGCATCACGCCACACGACAGTCGCCATCACGAACTCCTCACCTTTCTTGGCGAGTTCAACGGCGACTTCAAGAATCCCGAATCCGTCAGCGTGGCGGTCGTTCATCAATCGTCCGTTTTCACAGGTGGTGCACCCGATACATCTTTTTTCAACGTCAAGGCTTGATATACACGATCGGGCAATAGCGGCATGTCGATGTTTCGCACACCCGAATCTTTCAACGCATCCATTACCGCATTTACGAACGCGGCTGGGCCACCGACTGTTGCACACTCACCGATACCCTTCGCTCCGATCGGATGATGCGGGCACGGTGTTACAACCTCGTGCAATTCAAAGCCTGGTGTTTCCCAGGCCGTTGGCAACAAATAGTCCAAGTAGTTCGAACCCACACAATTGCCTTCGGCATCAAATGTTATGAATTGCATGCTCGCCATCGCATACGCCTCGGTGAGCCCACCCATGATTTGGCCTTCGACGATCATTGGATTAATTCGCACACCACAATCGTCGACCGCGACGACCTTGAGTACATCCCAAACACCGGTCTGCGGATCAACTTCGACTGTCGCGATGTAGCACGCGAACGGCCAAGTCAGGTTCGGTGGGTCATAATACGAAACATTTTCCAAACCTGGCTCGAGGCCGTCCGGCATGTTCGTGTATGCAGCAAACGCGCAATCTTGAATCGTCACTCCACGAGTCGGTGCACTTCTCACATAAAAGCGTCCCAACTCCCACTCGACATCTTCTTCAGACACTTCAAGCAGATGAGCAGCAATCTTGCGTGCCTTCGCGCGAATCTTGCGCGAGACCATCGCTACTGCGGCACCCGCGACTGGCGTCGATCGCGAGGCATATGTACCCATGCCGAACGGCGCAGTATCGGTGTCACCTTCTTCAACGACAATGTCATCGGCGGGCAGACCAAGTTCGTGCGCAACAATCTGCGCCCAAGTTGTCTCGTGGCCTTGACCCTGAGTCCTTGCACCAGTCCGCAAAATTGCCTTGCCCGTCATGTGCACTCGCAACTCGGCCGAGTCAAACATCTTGATTCCCAAGATGTCGTATTCTCGGCTGTTTCCTGCTCCAAGTGGCTCGGTCATTGTTGAAATACCGATTCCAAGTAGACGACCGCGTTTTCTCGCCTCTTCTTTTTGTTTCTGAAAGTCTTTGTAGCCAATCGCTTCAAGACCAATATCCAAACACTTCGCGTATTGTCCAGAGTCGGTCAAAAAACCGAAAGCGGTGCGGTGCGGAAAATCATCATCGCGCACTAGGTTGACGCGACGAAACTCTGCTTGATCCATTCCCAAGTCGTCTGCTGCCGCCTGGACCATGCGCTCTTGAAAGAACATTGCTTCGGTGACCCTGAACGAGCAACGGTAAGCAACGCCTCCAGGCGCCTTGTTTGAATAAGTACCACGCGCAGTCAAATGCGCAGCCGGAATGTCATAACAGGCAAATGCCGAGTGCATGAGACCGATTTTGAACTTGCTTGGCTGCGCATCGGAGAAAAAGGCACCGTGATCAGAGTCTGTGTGCATACGAACAGCAAGAATTTTTCCGTCTTTGCGCAACGCCAATTCGCCTTTCAAATACACATCACGACCAAAGCCGGTCGAAATTAGGTTGCCGGTTTTATCTTCGATCCATTTGACAGGTCGTTCAAGCAAGATCGAGGCAAGAATCGACACTACATATCCGGGATAAACCGGAACCTTATTGCCGAAACCGCCGCCAAGGTCTGGCGAAATGATTCGAATCATGTGTTCAGGCAATTCGGCGACAAGTGCGACAGCAGCACGAATAATGTGCGGTGCTTGAGTCGTCATGTATACGGTCAATTTCGAAGTCGAACGATCAAAGTCAGCGATCGAACCACAAGGTTCAATCGGTGAGGGATGAGAGCGCGGATAATGCAACTCGATTTTTGAAACTTTGTCGGCTTTCGCGAATGCGGCATCGGTCGCTGCTTTATCGCCCACTTGCCAATCGAATACGACGTTGTCCTTTTGGTTTTCTTTGTCGTCGCGAATCAAAGGTGCACCTGGCGCGAGTGCCTGCATTGGGTTAACGATCGGTGGCAGAGGTTCATATTCGACCACGATTGCCTCGCACCCGTCTTTTGCAATATATGGGTCGTCGGCGATTACACAAGCAACTTCTTGTCCCTGAAAGCGAACCTTGTCGGTTGCCAAAACTGCTTGTGTGTCGTAAGACAGGGTTGGCATCCAGGCCAGATTTCGCGCTGCCATCGTTTCACCCGTCAGGACAAGACGAACTCCCGGAATTTGCCACGCAGCACTGACATCAATTGATTTGATTCGAGCGTGCGCCAACGGGCTTCGCAAGATCTCCATGTGCAACATGCCTGGCAGAACCACGTCGTCGACATAGTTGCCTTTGCCACGAATAAATCGATTGTCTTCGACTCGTTTTCGGCTTGCGCCTAATCCCCCGATCTTGATTTCGTCGAGACTCATTGGTTGTTCCCCCTCATTTTCCGGCCTGTGCTCTCATCTTTTCTGCTGCCCATAGAACCGCTTTAACAATGTTTTGATACCCCGTGCATCGACAAAGATTTCCCGAAAGCGCCCATCGAATTTCGTCTTCGGTCGGATTCAAATTTTCATCTAACAGCGCTTTCGCCGTGAGCATCATTCCTGGCGTGCAGTAACCACATTGCAGTCCATGCTCATCTTTGAACCCTTCTTGAATCGGGTGAAGTTCGCTCGCCGAAGAGAGCCCTTCAACCGTCATCACTTCGTGTCCGTCGGCTTGCACTGCGAACATCGAGCAACTCTTTACTGGCTGTCCATCGAGCAAAACAGTGCACGCACCACAATTTGAAGAATCGCATCCGACATGCGTGCCAGTCAGTCGAAGACCCTGTCGAATAAAGTGCGCGAGCAGCAGTCTCGGCTCAACCTTTGCCGAAACACTCACTCCGTTCACCCTTACCGTCACGACGCGTGTTGGAACCTCTTCCGAATTATCGCCTCTTACTTCTTCATAAAGACTTGTCATCTCATGCCGCCTTGACTTGGTTAGAACTAACTTCTGTCAAAATTCGCGCAACGAATGTGCGCACCACCTGTCTCTTATAGGTTGCGCTTCCGCGATGATCACTGCGAGGCTGCGCCGCTTGAGCGGCGAGATCTGCGGCTCGTTCAATTGCTTGGCTCGTCAACGCCGAACCCACAAGCGACTGCGCCGCGTCAATCGCATTTATGGTTGAACTTCCCACGCCGGTCAGACCGATTCCGGCGCGTATCACGCTTGCGCCCGAGAGTTCGAGTGCGACGGCTACGCCAACAGTCGCAAAATCGCCGATTCTCCGTTCAAGTTTGAGATATCCGCCTGCACGAGTTCCTTTGGCTGGTGGAATGACTGCTTCAACCGCAATCTCGTCGCTGGCCAATGCATTTTGAAATGGCCCAGTTACGAAATCTCGCACCGCGATCGTGCGTCGTCCCTTTGGACCTTGGGCAACAATCGAGCCATCGAGTGCAATCATCGCCGACGACCAATCGCCTTGCGGGTCAGCGTGACACACTGAGCCGACGAAAGTTCCACGCGTACGCACGATCGGATCAGCAACCAACGGCGCTGTCGCCGCAAGAGTCGGCTGATGCTGCGCGAGAATGCTTGACCTCTCCAGATCTGCATGGGTGCATAGTGCACCAATTCGAAATGTTCCGTCTGAGTCCGCAAGATGATAGTTAAGGTTCGGAATGTTGCTGATATCAATCAGCGTCTCTGGTGATGCGAACCGCAGTTTCATCATCGGTATCAAACTCATGCCACCAGCGAGGATCTTTGCTTCGCCGCTACCTTTGGTCAAAAATGCAATCGCTTCGTCTATTGACTTCGGAGACTCATACTTGAAGCGAGACGGATACATGCTTTACTCCTCGTTGTTCTAGATCGTTCTAACTAGCTGGTAAATCAATTTCACTCTTTTGAATTCGGATCGCGCACCGCTGTTGGCGACGAATCTGCATCTGGGTCGGGACGACGCTCTTGATGCGGTGGCCACGGGCCCTGTACCGGTTGTCCCGCAACTTTCAGATGATCAATAAGCTGCGGCCACGCCCACACGGTCGGGCTCTTGCCAGTCTTTGGAGAGTTCTCAATCAATTCGTAAAGGCGCGGACTGCCCTTACTATGCCCATCCGACTCAATAGCCATGCGACCCCCATCTGCATTGCTTCCAACTTCGACTCGCAATAGGCACGGTACAACTTCTGGCGTCAAGTCTCAAATCGCGGAAACGCTTTGGGTAAAGAGGCTAGATACCTTTGATTGATGCAGATGACCGATTCTCCCATTCAGAAGTGGCAAGCATTTCTCAACAACTGGGGCATCCCCCAAGAAATTCTCGATCAGGCTCCACAATCGCCGTGGATCCATCCACCGGAGAGTTTCAAACCCAACAACGACCTCTACCCAAACACGCCAAGTTGGTTGCGCGCAAGCGAAGCTCTCTTGGTTGCGGGGGAAAAACCAACCGTGCTCGACGTTGGTTGCGGTGGCGGACGCGCATCACTCGGATTGGTTCCACCTGCGGTTCACATTACTGGTGTCGACCACCAACGAACGATGCTAGATCTCTTTGTTAGCGAGTCTGCTTCGCGTTCGATCGCAGTTGACACTATTTTCGGTGAGTGGCTCGACGTCGCCCATCAAGCGCCGATCTGTGATGTCGTCGTTTGTCATCATGTATTTTTCAATGTGCACGAGTTGCAAGAGTTCGCTCTGCGACTCACAACGCATGCACGTCATCGCGTAGTTGTCGAAATCCCGATGTCTCACCCCCTTTCAAATCTTTCTCCCGCATGGAAACACTTTTGGAATCTTCAGCGCCCGATCAGTCCAACGGCCCTTGACGCCGCTGAGGTGATCCGTGACCTCGGAATTGACTTAAACGTCGAGACTTTCACAGTCCCCGATCACAAGACTGCCGTCACCGATCGCGATGTGGTGCACGCCCGTGTGCGACTGTGCCTCGACAAATCACGCGATGCCGAAGTTCGTGAGTTTCTGCAAAATCGCGACCGCTCGCCGAGAACCTTCGTAACGCTCTGGTGGGATACGTCCCCACCGAATGACAAACATCAAGTGTCATTTGGGGTCTGATGCCTAAAGCGTTACGAACCGTGTGGGTCTTCGGCGACCAACTGAACAGAAAAATCGGCGCGCTCGCCACGGCCAAGCCCGAAACCCACAGGATCCTGATCGTCGAATCGGCGGGCAAGATCGCCTCGCGTCCGTGGCACATTCAGCGTGCCCACTTTCTCATCACCTCGATGCGTCGTTTCGCCGTCGAACTCGAGCAAGCCGGTTTCGAAGTCGACTACCGCCACGCCAAAACCATGCGCGCGGGTTTCAACAAGCATGTCGCCGAGTTCTCCCCGACACATATACATGTGTCGGAGCCCAACAGTTACACCGCGCGCCAACTCGTCGCCTCGCTCAAAGTCACCGTCGTCAAGTCGAATCAGTTTCTTTGTCATCCCGAAGATTTTGCCGCGTTCGCCGCCGACAAGAAATCGCTCAAAATGGAGGACTTCTATCGCTGGCAAAGAATTCGCTACGGCTATTTGATGGACGGCGCCGCCGGCGCGGCCGGCACCAAACCCATCGGCGGCAAATGGAACTTCGACGAAGAGAACCGCGAGCCGCCACCCACAACAGGCCACGACCGTTGGCCCAAACCCAAACTGCATGAACTCGACGCGATCGACAAACAAGTTCTCGACGATCTGCCGAAAAGTCTCTGGGGCAAAAAACCCGACGGCCTATGGGCCACGACGCGCAAAGACGCGCTCGCCCGCCTGAAATATTTCGTCAACGAAATCTTGCCGACCTTCGGCGAGCACGAAGACGCGATGCTCGAATCAAACTGGCATCTCGCGCACTCGCTGCTCTCGCCATATCTCAACAACGGCCTGCTCTTGCCCGGCGAAGTGCTCGACGCCGCGGCCGACGCCTTCGCCAAAAAACTCGTGCCGATCAACAGCGCCGAGGGTTTCATCCGTCAGATTCTCGGCTGGCGCGAGTACATCTGGAACTGTTACTGGCGCTGGATGCCCGACTACGCGCGGCTCAACAACCTCGCCGCGCATCGCCCACTCGCGCCGTTGTTCACCGCTCCGAAAAAAACAAAAATGAAATGTGCCGCCACCATTCTCAACGGCATCAACGAGCGTGCATACGCCCACCACATCGAACGCCTGATGGTGCTCGGCAATTTCGCGCTGATCTCGGGCACCGATCCGCAACAATTCACCAACTGGATGTGGAACAGTTTCATCGACGCCCACGAGTGGGTGATGGTGCCCAATGTGATCGGCATGTCGCTTTACGCCGACGGCGGCAAACTCGCGACCAAGCCCTATGCCAGCGGCGGCGCCTACATCGATCGCATGAGCAATCACTGCGACGGTTGCGCCTACGATCGCAAAAAACGCACGGGCGACGACGCCTGCCCGTTCACGGTTTTATATTGGGACTTCCACATGCGCCACGAAAAAACCTTCGTGAAAAATCCGCGCATCGCCCGCCAGGTGCGCGCCGCGCAAAAACTTTCCGACATCGCCGAGGTCAAACGCACCGCCAAAAAAATCCTCGAGCGCCTCGACCGCGGCCTCGTCTAGAGTTCACGGCGTCATGACACGCGGTTTTGTCGGCACAGTCAGCACGATCATCGTCGTTGTCTATGCGGTCGGCGCGGGTCGCTGGGTTTCAACAGATGCCGGCTGGTATCGCTCGCTCAATCGCCCGTCGTGGCAACCGCCCGATGTCGTCTTCGGTCTGATTTGGCCATACAACTTCGCGATCTTGATCGTCGCCGGCCTGATCATCGCCGGGCGCGACTCGCGGCTCGAACATTTCGTTTGGCTCGCGTCGCTCGCGCTCAGCGTCGTCGCCGCACTTTTATGGGCGTGGCTGTTTTATGTTCCACATTCGTTGCAGGCATCGGGGTTCGCGCTCGGCGCCGCTGCGCTGCTCACAATCCCACTTGTTGTCATCGCGTTTCGCACGTCGACGCTTCTCGGTCTCGCGCTCGTGCCATATCAACTTTGGCTGACGATCGCGACTTCACTCGCCTTCGGCTACGCCTCGCGCAACTAAATAACTATCCCTGCAATCCTCATCACCAACTCGCGCGCAAACTACACCCGAATAATTCGCGTCTTCAGACTCAGCGTGACTCGTCAGCTGAATGCGCGCATTGGCCGCACCAAAAATGGGCGCTGTGCACCCGATACGTTTCCGCGCAATGTCTGCACACGGTCGAACTGTTGGCAATCGGCGAAATACTGCGACCATGCAGTTTTGCCGTTGTAGTCGCTTGAAGTCCAGTAATAACCGCGGTCAAATTGCCCAAACGGTGTCAACTGCCGACCGATTCGCGAGTGCGAAAGCTGTCGACACGCCTCGTTCAGCTCGTCCTTGGAGGGCAAGAACCAATCTTTGAAACCGTTGCACTCCATCGATGCTTGAACCGCGGCGAACATCGGCATCTTTCCTGGCGAATTCTGCTTGGTTTTCTTCGACCCCAGTGGCTTGAAAGACGCCGCATGGTCGACTATTCGTTTCGTATTTGTTTTTCCCGTTCCAATCGCCTTGCCCGAAACTCGATCTTCTGGACTTAGCGTCGGTGTGACTTCCAATTCAGCCCACGGCAATCCCGAATGCTCGCACGACTTGGGAGCCACCTCGAGAAATCTTCCCCACGGTTGCTGACTGCCCGCGTCATAGACGATTATTCCGCCCGCAGGTCCGAGATCACCGATTTTGCAATCTTGACCCGAGGTCGCACAGGTGCCAGTGCGAACACTTAACGTTATACCTGGAGGGCCAAGACCAAGACCTCCTTCGCCAAACGAACGAACCGGTATCACCGTCATCGGCTGGGGCTTGAAGTCTGAGCCGGCATGCTTCGGGCTCATCAAAACATTCTTATTCGTCGGATATCTCGGAATAACTCCGTTGGCGTCCGTGAACTGAGTTCCATCTTGAAACAGTTGATACCAAGCGTATGAATCTTCAGACTCGGTCGAGGTCCATACCGGCACTGCACCCCACCCACCCGAAACTCGACCCGATCTCCAAGCGTTGTACAAAGTATCAAGTTCATCTTTCGAAGGGATGAACCATTCGGCGTTAGTGATCACCCCACTCGTCTGCACATTCTGCAACGCCAATGCCAAAGGGCTGCCATTCCGAATCATCTGTTGTGTCGCCATCTTTCCGTGGCCGAGTTGCATCATTTTTCGTTGTAAGAATCGCCGTAATAAGTAATCCGAACCATAGATCGAGCCGGTAGTCGCACCCCAAGTTCCTGCCAGCGTCAACTGTGTTGGCCACGCCTCGAGATAGCGGCCCCACCACTGCGGTGAGCCGGCGTCATAAAAAACAATTCCACCACCGGGGCCAACCGAGCCGACACTGCATCCCGTGCCGTCGCTCAGGCACGGCGCAGCACTCGCACTTGCAACACCGACTGAGGTCGAAGGTTCTGCAACCGGCAAGTCAACCGGCGCAAAAACCGTCAACGCCGTCGCTCCCAGAACCGCACCGGTGAAAATACCGAATCGACTTCTACGCATGACGTTCACGATCCCAGTTCACTTTTCGACGAACGACTCGACCGGCAAATCGCGCTCACCGCCGATGATTGCGGCGACAATTCGCGCCGCGACCGAGTCAGGGGTCAGCCCGACGGGCATTTTCGGTGCCACGCCGGCAATCGCCCGCGTTGCCAAACCGGTTTCGGTGTGCGGCGGTCGCGCATCGATCACGTCAATCTGTCGTCGGCGCAATTCACGCCCAACGGCCGACATCGCCGCCCACACTGCGGCCTTCGACGCACTGTATGCCGCCATCCCCGCGACTGGTTGTGTCGCCACCACCCCAGAGATGTTCACGAAAAAACCGCCGTTAGTCATCAGCGTCGCGCTTTCGCGCAACATCTCTATCGGCGCTATCGCATTCACCGCGAACAACCTCGCCAGGGTCGCATCATCAAGTTCGCCGATGCCACCAAATGCCACGACACCAGTCGCGTTGACCACGCCATCAATTGGCGCCACGGTAGCCACCGAGGCAAACGCCGTCTGCAAGGCAACATGATCGGTCACATCGGCCAATGCATATTGAAAAACGCTCGCGCCATCAAGTCGCGTATGATCGCGCACGATCGCCGAAACTCTCGCCCCAGCCGCAGCCAAATGCGCGGCGATCCGCGCACCCAAAACACCGGTCGCACCGACGACGACCACATGCTTGCCCCCAAGTTCGCGAACCATCACTTCACCGCGCTAATTTTTGCAAAATCTCGACCACAAACCTCCTCGGCGACGCGGCACTCCTAAAAACTAACAGGCAACCGAGAAGCGGGATGCAAGGTCTTTCGATTTGCTTACACCACCAATTCTGCAACAACGTGGTATGTCAACACTGCGAACGTTCCATTCACCAAAAATTCATCGTGACATACGGCTCAGAGTCGGCCCCATTTCACTTTGTTCCATCCCCGCTCATGAAAATAGTAGAGAAAAGTTTTCGTCACTACTTCGAAACTGGCAATTGCGCCAGCGGTTATTGGCTCTTTGGTGATCAACCACGACAACAAGAATGTGTCGAGAGTGCCAATCATGCGCCACGTCACCGCCTTTACGACTGAGCGACGCTTGGCTGCATTAACCACTATTTGACTTTTTTGAAAGTCTTCACATACTCCGAGGCTTCGGTCAGGCCTTTGGCCGCGAGCGCCGCGGCGATGTCGGCTTTTATTGCTGCCACAACCTTGTGCGTTCCGTTGCAATTTTTTTGCTCGTCAGTTGAATATCCGCATTCGCATGTTCCCATGTCGATACTTTACCTGTCGCCGTCGAACCAATCCAGCGGCACGGCGATCAACGCCGGGCGCTGACGGGTCGTCTCGATCACAATTACCTCGCGTCGTGGGGTCAGCCAGACCCACGCCCAATGACGCCGATGACCGATCCGACTGAACCAGCCCGTCAACCGCTGAGGGCTCAGCGCGGCGCCGGCGAGTTTCCAGCGCAAGGTTTTAGAAACAGATCGGGCGTCGCTGAATCTGACTTGCACGATTTCGTCGGCGCGCAGTGTGATCGTGCGACGCGGCCAACAACCCAGCCATCGCGCCCCCGCCGAAAGTTCGATCACGATCCCCGCCGCGTTCGCCGCACCCGCCGCGACAACCGCGTCCGCGTTCCCCACAAATCTCGCCCGCGACTTCACCACCCCAAACTAATCGTGCAGGTACAAGTCAGCGC
>Ga0194119_10007028_pt1 | contig 16043 bp, 13 predicted proteins | sample TA2MahC100mmetaG_FD_148620 | JGI IMG/M metagenome (GOLD analysis project Ga0194119, IMG submission 148620) | Freshwater microbial communities from Lake Tanganyika, Tanzania - TA2015018 Mahale Deep Cast 100m | ecosystem: Environmental > Aquatic > Freshwater > Lake | place: Tanzania: Lake... | reverse complement strand
GGTGCGAGCCGCCCTGGGCCACACGGCGGACGAAGTGATGTACACGCGGAAGCACAACGACGCCAACGTGCTGGCCATCGGGGCCCGGTATACCGGGGAGGCCGTGGCGCGCGAAATGCTCGACACGTTCCTTTCGACACCGTTCGAGGGCGGGCGCCATCAGCGGCGGCTGGACAAACTAACAAAACTGGAGCAAGAAGGATAAGCATGATGAAGTTTCGGACGTTGGCGGAAGCGGATCCGCAGGTTTATGAGGCGGTTCAACAGGAAGTCGAGCGCCAGAACTCGCGGCTTGAACTGATCGCCAGCGAGAACTTCACCTCCGAAGCGATCCTCGAGGCCGCTGGCACCGTCTTTACGAACAAGTACGCGGAAGGCTACCCCGGCAAGCGTTACTACGGCGGCTGTGAACATGCCGACACCGTGGAGAATCTGGCGCGCGACCGCGCCAAGAAACTCTTCAACGCGGAGTACGCCAACGTTCAGCCGCACTCCGGTTCTCAAGCCAACGCCGCCGCCTACATGGCTGTGCTGAATCCAGGCGACACGATTCTGGGCATGGACCTGGCCCACGGCGGCCACCTGACGCACGGCCACAAGCTCAATTTCTCCGGCAAGCTTTATAACGTCGTTGGCTACGGCGTCCGCAAGGACGACGAGCGGATCGACTACGAACAACTCGCCCAGTTGGCCGATCAGCACAAGCCGAAGATGATCATCGCCGGCGGCAGCGCCTACCCGCGTATCATCGACTTTGCCAAATTCCGCGAAATTGCCGATTCCATCGGCGCCGTATTTGTAGTCGACATGGCGCACTTCTCCGGCCTTGTGGCGGCGGGCCTGTACCCGAACCCCTGCGAGCATGCGGATATCGTGATGTCCACGACCCACAAAACGCTGCGCGGTCCTCGCAGCGGCTTGATTCTCTGCCGTGAGAAGTTCGGGGCGGCCATCGACAAGTGTGTGTTCCCCGGCCAGCAGGGCGGGCCGCTGGTGCACATTGTTGCCGCGAAAGCGGTCTGTTTCCTCGAAGCGCTGCAACCCGAGTTCAAGACCTATCAGCGGCAGGTGCTGATCAACGCGGCCGCGATGGCCGCGGCGCTTGCCAATGCTGGGTACCGGATCGTCAGCGGAGGCACGGATACTCATCTGGCTCTAGTCGATGTCTTCGCCAAGGGTGTACGCGGCAAGGACGCCGAGTGGGCTTTGGACGAAGCGTTCATTACCGTCAACAAAAACGGCATTCCATTCGATGTGAATCCACCGTTAAACCCCAGCGGCATTCGCATCGGCAGCCCGGCAGTCACCACACGCGGTTTCGGTGAGGCGGAGATGCGCATTGTCGGCCAACTGATCGCCGAAGTGGTGGATGCAGTGGCCGCGAAAGGGCGCGACGGCGCGGGCGATGCGCTGCACGCGGTGCGCGCCAAGGTGGGTCAACTCACATCGGCGTTTCCGCTCTATGAGTGGAAGCTGAAGCGCTAACGGCCGTGTCCACGGTCGCCATCGACGTTCGCCACCTGGGCGATTTCGGGTACGGAACGTACATCCGGAACCTGATCCGCGCGATGTCGGAGTTGGAGCGGGAAATGCGCTTCATGCTCATCGCCCGGCCCAAGGTGGAGGCCGAATTGGGTGCGCTGCCGGACAATTTCAAAATCGTCGAATACAACCGGAACGACTCGGCGCGCATCGAGAACCTCGCCTTTCCGTGGTTCGTTCGGTCGCTGGCTGCCGATTTGGTGCATATCCCCATCAACAACGTGCCGGTGCTGATGCCGAAGCCATATGTCGTGACGATTCACGACATGAGCAGCCTGGTGTTCGACTATGACGACGCTGCGGCCGGTAAACTGCACATGTGGCGCTTCCGCCGCGGGCTGCTGCGTGCGGACCGCGTAATCGCCGTCAGCGCCGCCACCCGGCGCGATGTGTTGAACGTGTTGAACATCCCGGCGGACCGGGTCCGCTTGATTTACAACGCGCTGGATCCTTCGTTCCTCAAGCCCGAGCTGGACGAAAAGAAACGTGCTGACGTGCTGGAGCGCTACCAGATCCAATATCCGTACCTGCTCTACGCCGGCTCGGTAAACCGCCGTAAAAATGTCGCCCGCATCGTGGAAGCCTTCGCTTTGCTGAAGCAGGATCTCGTCGATCATCCGCGGTACAAGGACCTGCGGCTGGTCATCATCGGCGACCAGATGTCCAAGTATCCGGCGCTGCGCCGGGCCGTGCATCAATCACGGGTTCGCGAAGTCGTGAAGTTTCTAGGCTTCGTCAAGAAGGACGAACTGAAGGTCTTCTACCAGGCGGCGGAGGCGTTCGTGTTTCCTTCTCTTTATGAGGGCTTCGGACTTCCGCCGCTGGAGTCGATGGCGTTGGGTACTCCGGTGGTGACCAGCGGCGTAAGCTCCCTGCCCGAGGTGGTTGGCGAGGCGGCGATGATCGTCAAGCCCGAAAACGTTTTCGACATCGCGCGCGGAATCCGCGAAGTGTTGACCGGCGATGAGTTGCGCGCTTCGCTGATCGCAAAAGGTCAGGAGCAGGTCAAACGGTTCAGTTGGTACGACACCGCGCGGCAGGTGCTCGACCTTTACCGGGAAGTGATTCGCGGCTAGCCCTCGACCGGTGAAACCGGCTTGTTGCAGACCAGAATCCGGCCGCACTCTTCACACTGGTAGAGAACGTCCGGCTCGTTTTGCATCTTCTGCCAAAACGCCAGGCGCATCTCAATCTGGCAAACACCGCAACGGCCTTCATCGGTCTCGGCGACGATGGGGCCGGACTTGTAGCGCTTGCGCAGCTTGGCGTAAAGTTGCGCCATCGCCGGAGAAAGCTGCCCTTCCACCGCCGCGCGCTCCCCGGCCTGGCCGGCCAGGGTCTGCTGACCGGTCTTGTGTTCCTGCTCGGCCGAGCGAAAATTGGCGGCCGCCTGCTTGTGGGCCGCCGCGTGGGCCTTCTCCAGCTCCTCGATCTCGGCGGTCAAGGATTCCGCTTCGAGGAGCAGCGTCAGGATTTCGTCCTCGCCGGTTGCTATGGCGTTCGTGGCAAACGCGATCTCGTGTTCAAAGGCCTGCACCTGCGCCTCGCTGGCGGCGGCGTCCAACTGTTTCCTGAGCTTCGTAAGCTTCGATTGATGTTGCGCAACGGCGTTTTCCCGCGCGCGGCGTTCGCCGTCGTTCGCTTGCTGACGCCCGCGTGTGGCGTCCAAATGCCGTTTCTTTTCTTCGACCGTCTTTTTCTCGGCCGTCAGAATTTTTGGCAATTCGGCGAGCCGCGCCTGCAGCCGGTGAGAGGCTTCGTCGAGCGCTTCCAGTCTGCCGATCAGTGAGATCTCCGGGAACATGCCAGTTAGCGGATTCTAGCACGCAGCCGTTCAAACGGGCGCAGGAAGGCAGTGACCGCCAAATCCATCTCCTCGACCCTCAACCAGCGGCAGGTGTAATAAAAGAGCGACGACCCCAATGGAATACCGAGAAGTAGCGTCATAATGTAGCGCGCCCGGCCGGCCTCGAGCGACTGGGTCATCAGCCATTGAATGCCGGCGATCAGGAACGACATCAACGCACTTGCGAACATGATCTTCATGACATTGCCGGTCAGCGACCGTCCGTAGATGCCGCCAATGCGGTTCCGCAGGATAAGGAACTGCGCGACACCGCCGAACAGCGCCACAACGGCAGTGGAGAGCGCCAGTCCCGCGTGGCCGAACGCCGTGCCGCTGGTCATGGTCGAGGCGGCCGCGTAGTTGATTGCGATCGACAGCAGCGAAATGTACATCGGCGTGCGGGAATCCTTCAGCGCGTAAAAGGCGGGCACCATGATCTTCAGCGCCGAGTAGCCCGCCAATCCGAGTGCAAAACAGGCTAGCGCCTTGGCCGTTTGCTGCGTGGCGTAGACGGTGAATTCGCCGCCTTCGAACAGCGAGCCGACGATGGACTCCCCAATCACGATTAGTCCGGCCGCGGACGGAATGGTCATCAGGAACACCAGTCCCAAGCTACGGGATAGCGTTCGCCGGAAATCCTCCATATCGCCGTTGGCGGCTGCTCTGGAGATGGCCGGCAGCGTCGCGCCGCCAATAGCAACTCCAAACAGGCCCAGCGGCAATTGCATAAAGCGGAATGCCGCGCCGAGCCAGGTGACCGCGCCGTTCAATCCCGTCACCGGGTCGTCGATCTGCGAGGCGAAGTTCGAGTTCACGGCCACATTGATCTGCACGGCCGCATTGCCCAGAATCGCCGGCCCCATCAACGCGAAGATATGCAACAGTCCGGGGTTCCGCGTGTCAAACGCGGGGCGAAAGACAAAACCGGCGCGCACGAGGCTCGGAATCTGGCAGCCGAGCTGGATCGCCCCGCCGGTCACCACGCCCCAGGCCATTCCTTCGATAGCCGTGATTCCAATCGATGGGCCGAGCACCCGGCCCACGACCAACCCGGAAATGAGCGACCCTATGTTGAACAGCGACGACGAAAGCGCGGGCAGCGCGAACTGGTTGCAAGCGTTCAGGATGCCCATCACCTGCGCCGCCAGGGCCACCAACAGCAGAAACGGAAACATGATGCGCGTCATCGACACGGCCATTTCGAACTTGCCCGGTACTCCGTGGAAACCGGGCGCCATTATCGTCACCAATTGCGGCGCGAAATACATACCCGCCAGGCAAACCAGCCCGACGACAACAATGATCGCGGTGGCGACAAGATTGGCCAACTCCGCTGCCTCTTTCTTTGACTTCGTCGCCATGTACTCGACGAACGTCGGTACGAAGGCCGAACTCAGCGCGCCCTCGGCGAATAGATCGCGCGTGAGATTCGGTATGCGAAAAGCCATCAAAAATGCATCGTAGGCGGCGCCCGCGCCGAACATGCGCGCCAACGCGATCTCTCGCATGAGCCCGGTAATCCGGCTCAGGAAAACCGCCGCGGACGAGATGCCTGCGGATTTCGCGACCCTCTCGGAGGTAGTGCCTTGTTCGGGCATTACTCTCCGTAACGCGAAAGAAAGTGCGCGATCGTGGAGATGCCCTGATAGTAGTTCGCGAGTTTATACTTCTCGTTCGGCGAATGCAGTCCGTCGTCGGGCAGGCCAAACCCCATGAGTACCGTGGGAATTCCCAACTGCTGCGCGAACTCACCGACGATCGGAATGGAGCCGCCGCCGCGCACGAACACCGTCTTCCGGCCGAGCGATTCGGCGAATACCTCGGCCGCTACGGCGATCGCCGGATGGTCCGGATTCACCAGCAGTCCTGGACTGGCCCCAAGGACACGAACCTCTGTCTGGACTCCCTTTGGCGAGTTGTCCGCCACCCACTGTTTGATAGCGGCGACGATCGACTCCGGGTCCTGATTCGGAACGAGCCGCACGCTGACCTTGGCCAGCGCTTTCGCCGGTATCACCGTCTTCGAACCCGCGCCTGTGAAGCCGCCGCCGATGCCGTGCACCTCCAGCGTGGGCCGCGCCCAGGTCTTTTCAAAGACAGACCGGCCCGGTTCCCCAGTGATGGCCGTCGAGCCGACTTCAGCCGCCAGATATTCCGCTTCGTTGAACGGCAGCGAGTTCCAGCTTTCGATCTCCGCCGCCGCGGGCGCCTGCACAGCATCGTAAAACCCCGGGATCTGAATCACGCCATCGGCGTCCTTCGCCTTCGCCAGCAACTCGACCAATCCGAACACCGCGTTCGGAGCTGCGCCGCCGTATAGGCCCGAATGCAAATCGCGCGCGGGTCCCTGCGCTTCGATTTCCATGTAGACAAGGCCGCGCAGTCCGATGCAAAGCGTCGGAATTCCGTCCGCATAAAGCGACGTATCGGAAACGAGCGCTACGTCCGCGCGCAACCTCTCTTTGTTCGCGGGCACAAACTTTGAGATCGACGCCCCGCCGATCTCCTCCTCGCCCTCGATTAGGAACTTCACATTCAGAGGCAGCGTGCCGCCGTTCAGCGCGCGCAACGCCTCAACGGCTTTGATGTGCATGTACATCTGGCCTTTGTCGTCCACTGCGCCGCGCGCGTAGATGTTTCCGTTGCGGATCGTAGGCTCAAACGGCGGCGTTTCCCAAAGCTCCAGCGGGTCGGGCGGCTGAACGTCGTAGTGGCCGTAACAAAGGACCGTCGGTTTCCCGGGCGCGTGCAGCCAATCGGCGTACACCAGCGGGTGCCGGTCCGTCGGGATGATCTCGACGTTTTCCATGCCTGCGTTTCGTAACGCATCCGCCGTGAATGCCGCCGCGCGTGCCACATCGTCCTTGTGTTCCGGCAACGTGGAAATCGAAGGGATGCGAATCAACGAAAACAGTTCGTCGAGAAGGCGCTGGGCGTTGGACTCGACCCAGCCGCGAATGGCGGAAAGACCAGCGTTCGGCATGAACCTCTATTATAGAGGCGGGTTCTTTCGCTCGGGCTCCTTCTTTTCGCCGGCGAACAACAGCGTCACATGAATGCGCTCCGCCGCCTCGTCGTATTCCAGCTTCACGCTGGTGCCGCCCAAATTATCCAGCAGCCCGTCCTCGCGGATCTTCGCCAGCACACGTTCGGCGTAGCCCTCCCGGAAGTAGGCGTCTTCCTTCAGGCCCCACAGTTTCCGGATCTCCGGTTCGGTGGTGATGTCCAGACCCTTCAGTGTCAGCCGCCCCATCTTGAACCTGGGGCCTGGCGTCACGTTTACTTCCATGTCGACCGTTCTCCGCGCGTCCTCGTACCTGCGCGTGGCGGCGGTTTCCACCTTCATAAATCCCTGGGTGCGCATGGCGGCGCGCAGGCGTTCCAGGCTTTCGGTGACCTCTTGAATCTTAAAGACCTCGCCGGTCTTGAACTTGGCGATCTTCAGCAACTCCGCCGCACCGGCGGCGCCGTTGATGCGCACGTCGTCTAGAACAAATTCCGGCCCTTCATCGACTTCGATCGAGACGTTGAGGCCCTCCACGTCCGTCGCCGGCGCCGCCGAGATCTTCGTGAATTTAACGCGCAGCAAACCCTTGCTTTCATAGAGCGGGCGAATCTGGTTTTGCAGCGCCTCCCGTACGCCCTCTTCGGTGTAGAGCATGCCGACGGCTACGCCCGCCACCCGGTTCTGCAACTCGTGAGCCGGGAACGCCTTGTTCCCGGTGAAGCTCACCGCCGCCACCGAGGGGCGCGGCCGGTTCGGCCGGAAGAGCATGGCCGTCACGCCTGGGCGATCCGTAACAACGCGGCCGATGACGGGCGGCGAAACCTTGAGGGCGGCGTTCAGCGCGCCGGCGTATCGTTTCAGCACCACATCGGTGCCCGGCGCGGGATCGAGGAACAGCGGATCCGCCGCGCGAAGAATTTTTCGAAGTTCCGCCTCCGGCTTTTCCAGCTCTTCGAAGCGGATCGGAAACACCTGGTCGATCTCGACCACTTCGAACGTCAGCGTGTAGCCCTTCCTGCTTTTCGATGGTGCGTACCGAAACCCCACGCTGGCCAGCACGCCAGATGCCGCTAACCGGGCCTGCGCCGCTTCGAAGTCGGGTTTGCCGGCCGGTTGGCCGGGCCGCAGTCCGGACGCCGCCACAATCTGTTCGGGCCGCAGCCGCTTCACCCCTTCGACAAGAATCGACTCCAAGGGAAAGGCCGCGGCGAAGAGTGCGAATCCGGTGAAAATGCCCATACATCTATTAGAATGCGGCCCGAAGCCGCGATGTTACACTCAAAAATAATGGCATATGATCTTGTGGTGATCGGCAGCGGCCCCGGCGGGTACTCCGCCGCCATTCGCGCCGGTCAGTTTGGACTGAAAACGGCTCTGATTGAGAAGTCGCCAAAGCTCGGCGGCACCTGTCTGCACGTGGGTTGCGTGCCGACGAAAGCCCTGTTGCACACCGCCGAGGTTTGGGACTACTTCAAGAACCCGGCGGAGCAGGGTTTGAGCTGCGAGAATCCGAAACTGCACCTCACCGCCGTCATGAAGCGGAAGCAGGACATCGTCGACAAACACGCCAAGGGCATCACCGGTTTGATGCGCAAGAACAAGGTGGAAGTGATTGCCGGTTTCGGAAAGTTGCTCGGTGGCGGCCGCGTCGAGCTATCCTCCCCGGAAGGCTCCCGTGTCATCGAAGCGAAGGCGGTCATTGTCGCCACAGGCTCGGAGGCGCGAATGCTCCCAGGGTTGGAGCCGGATGCCGATTTTCTGCTGACGAACGTCGAAATTCTCAATCTCCAATCGGTGCCCAAGTCACTCATCATTATCGGGGCCGGCGCGGTCGGCGTGGAATTCGCCTCCATTTTCAAGCGCTACGGAACGGACGTCACGATTTTGGAGATGATGCCTCGCTTGGTCCCCGTAGAAGACGAGGACGTCTCGAAGGAACTGGAGAAATCGTTTAAGAAGGCCGGAATTCGTTGCGAAACCGGTGCGAAGGCGAGCGACGTGCAGCGCACCGGATCCGGCGTGGCGTTGAATGTGACTTTGGCGAACGGCAAGGTGGAGCCGATGCAGGCGGAGAAACTGCTTGTCGCCGTCGGCCGCAAACCGAACACGGAAAACATCGGCCTGCAGAATCTTCCGGCGATTCAGGTGGATCGCGGTTTCATCAAGACCGGTCCGGATCAGCAGACCGGCGAGCCCGGTGTATACGCCATCGGCGACGTGGTGGCCGGCACGCCGCAACTGGCCCACGTGGCAACGGCCGAAGGAATGGTGGCAGTCGCGGCCATCGCCGGCAAACCTTACACCGCCATCAATCGCAATCGAATCCCCGGCGCCACCTACACCGAACCCGGCATCGGCTCGGTGGGGTTGACGGAAGCCCAAGCGCGTCAGCAGGGATTTGACGTGAAAATCGGCAAGTTCCCCTTTCTGGCGAACTCCAAGGCTTCCATCATTGGCCATCACGAAGGGTTCGTGAAGATCGTCAGCGATGCGAAGTACGGCGAAATTCTCGGCGTCCACATTATTGGCCCCCACGGCTACGAGTTGATCGCCGAGGCCGTGACGGCGATGGAAGCCGAAGCGACCGTGGACACGATGATCAATACGATTCACGCCCATCCCACTCTTTATGAGGCATTGGGGGAGGCGTTCAACGCTGTCTACGGAAGGGCGATTAATTTCTAGCGGCGCATGACGGTGCAGGCTCCAGTCCGTGTGCTTGAAACGTGCGACCTCGGCCGCATGCGTTGGGCGGAGGCCTATTCATGGCAGGCCCGGTTAATGGAGCAGCGCAAGAGCGGCCAGATTCCGGACCAGCTTGTCTTCGTCGAGCACCCGCATGTGATCACCATGGGCCGCAACGCCCACGATGAAAACGTGCTGGCGAGCGAAGAAATCTTGTCCCGGACCGGAATCGACTTCCACCATACCAACCGCGGCGGCGATGTCACCTACCATGGCCCCGGTCAGATCGTCGGCTATCCGATTCTCGATCTCAACGGATGGAAGCGCGACGTCCACGCCTACGTGCGTGCTCTGGAGCAGGCGATCGTCGACACCCTTTCCGCACTCGGCCTCGACGGTGTACGCGACCCCGGAAAAACCGGCGTCTGGGTGCGCGGTGCGAAGGTCTGCGCCATCGGCGTCCACATCAGCCGGTGGGTCACCTCCCACGGTTTCGCGCTGAACGTCGACACCGATCTGCGCTATTTCCAGTACATCGTCCCGTGCGGACTCGCCCTGCCCGTCACGTCGCTGGCCGCGCTTGGCGTCCGGGTGAGCCATGATGAAGTGAAGGCTCTGCTCGTGGAAAAATTTTCGAAAGTGTTTGGCTACGAAAGTGAGAGTTAAGGCATGACTGATGTTGTAATGCCCCAGATGGGCGAATCGATTGTCGAGGGTACGCTGACCCGTTGGCTGAAAAAAGCCGGCGATCATGTCGAGCGCGATGAGCCCTTGTTTGAAATCTCGACCGACAAGGTCGATACCGAAATCCCTTCGCCCGTGGCGGGAGTACTGTCGGAAATTCTGGTCGAGGCCGGCAAGACAGTCGCGATCAACACCGTCGTTGCCCGCATCGGCGGCGCCGCCGCCGCGCCTGCGCCCGCCGCTGCCGCTCCCCCGCCCGCGCCGGCGGCGCCCCCGCCGGCTGCCGCTGCTGCGCCCATACCGGCGCCCCCGCCGCCGCCTGCCCCAGTCGCTGCGAAGGAGGACCTGGGTCCGCTCTCTCCGCTGGTGCGGAAGATGGCGCGAGAAAACGAAGTGGACCTTACCACCGTCGCCGGCACCGGCGCCGGCGGCCGCATCACCAAGCAGGATGTGGAAGGCGCGCTGCAATCCAAGGCGGCGCCGCCCGCGCCCGCCGCGCCGGCGACGACGCCAGCACCCGCGGTTGCGGCCACCGCGGCGCCGGCCTACGCACCGCCTCCTCCGCGTTCTGAAGCGCCGAAGGTTCGCGTCGAGCCCATGTCGACCATGCGTAAGAAGATCGCCGAGCACATGATCCACTCAAAGCAAACGTCGGCCCATGTGACGACGGTACACAAAGTGGACATGACGAACGTTGCCAAGGTTCGCGACAAGGCAAAGGGCGCCTTCCAGGCTCAGTACGGTTTCAGCCTGACGTTCCTGTCTTTCGTTGCCGCCGCAACGGCTAAGGCGCTGCGCGAGTTCCCGATTCTCAACGCTTCGATCGATGGCGGCAACATCATTTACCACTCCGACATCAACCTGGGCATCGCCGTCGCGCTGGATAACGGTTCCGGGCTCATCGTGCCCGTCATCGCGCAGGCGGACGAGAAAAACGTCACCGGCCTCCAGCGATCGATCGTCGACCTTGCCGCGCGCGCCCGCTCGCGCCAGTTAAAGCCCGACGAAGTGAAGGGCGGCACGTTCGCCATCACCAACTTCGGCTCCTTCGGCAGCGTCTTTGCGACGCCCGTGATCAATCAGCCGAACGTTGGAATTCTAGGCGTGGGCACGATTGAGAAAACGCCGGTCGTCATCAACGACGGCATCGCCATTCGCTCCATCTGCTATCTCGCTCTGACCTTCGATCATCGTCTGATCGATGGCGCGCTGGCCGACATGTTCACCGGCCGCGTCAAGCAGATCCTGGAGAACTGGACCGACTCGGTATTGTAGTGTCCGGCCCGCTGCTACGCCTTCCACCCCCAATCGGGCTTGGTCAGGTCAAGCGGGTCCCCTTCCTGTTTCAAGAGCATGCGCATAAGGATGTCGAGCTGATTCGCTGTCTCCTTATGCGCCGGATCTTTGGATAGATCTTTCATTTCGTACGGATCGTTCGCCACGTCGAAAAGCTGCGCGTTCTGCGTGCCGCTTGCGTTGTAGCGGATGTACTTCCAGCGCATGGTCCGCAGTCCGCGCTGCACGTGACGGTAGGCGTGTATCTGCGCGTCGCGCAGTTTTGCCTTCGGGTTCTTCAACACTGGCACCAGGCTCTTGCCGTCCACGGTCGCCGGCTTCGGAAGGCGCAACAGTTCGCAGAGCGTCGGGAAGATGTCGTAGAGATAAACCAGTGTCTCCGCCCGCTGATTCGCCGGCACGCCAGGGCCTGCCAGGATCAGCGGCACGCGGATACTGTGGTCATAGAGATTCTGCTTCCCCAACAGTCCGTGCTGACCAACCGCCAGTCCGTTGTCCCCGGCGAAGACGATCAGCGTGTTCTTGGTCATGCCCTCTTTGTCGAGAGTGGCGAAGATCCGGCCCAACTGCGCGTCCAAATGCGTGATGATCGCGTAGTAGTCGCTGCGCTCCTTGCGGATCGCGTCCGCCGTGCGCGGCCATGGCAGCAGCGCCTCGTCGCGCACCTTCATCTCGCCGTTGTCGAAGGGGTGTTGTGGCGCATAATTGGGTGGCAGTTCGATTCGCTCCTCCGGGTACATCGCCTTAAACTCCTTCGGAGGCTGCCGCGGATCGTGCGGCGCCGTGAAGGCCACATAGAGCGCCAAAGGCTTCGCCTTGTCCCGCGTCTGAATGTGTCGAATCACCGAGTCCGCGAAGATCTCCGACGAGTGCCTGTCTTGCGCCTTCACCGCCGTCTTAGCGTATTCGTGCGTCTCGCTCCATTCGTGCAACGGCGTCTTGTAGTGGTCGGCCATGCCACCGAAAAGGATCGGCCCGCCCTTTTGGAACGCGCGGTGATAGAGTTGCGGACCGTTGTGCCACTTTCCGATTCCCACCGTCTGGTACCCGTTCTGCGCCAGCAATTCCGGCCACAAATGAAAATCGTTTGCCGGGCCGTATGCCGGCTGCTTCACCACGTTCGCCGTCGCATGAAATAAATTCTGTCCGCTCATCAGCATGGCCCGCGAGGGTACGCAAACGGCTGCCTGCAGACCTCCCGGAATAAACGCATGCGTGAAGGCCGTGCCCCGGGCCACCAGCTTGTCGAGATTCGGAGTCCGGATCTCAGGGTTATTCAAGGCGCGGATCGTGCGGTAGCTCATATCGTCGGCATAGATTACCAGCACGTTGGGGCGCTGCGTCTGCGCAAGCGCGGCGCCCGCGGCGCTCGTTTGCAAAAAGGTTCGGCGAAGCATAATGGTCTAGTCATGCTAACGCCCGTAATTCTCGAAGGCAAATTTGTCCGGCTGGAACCGTTGACCTTGGCTCATCTGGACGGCCTCTGCGCCGTCGGGCTCGACCCTTCGCTTTGGGCGTTGACAACCGTGCGAGTCGAGTCCGCGGACGGCATGGCCGCTTACATCGACTCGGCCGGTCCGGGCGCGTTTGCGGTCATTCACAAATCCACGGGCCGCGTCGCCGGCTCCACCCGCTACATGAACTTCGAGCCCGCTCACAAGCGCGTCGAGATCGGTTCAACCTGGTACGGACTCGAGTTCCAGCGCACCGCCGTCAACACCGAGTGCAAATGGCTGCTGCTGCGTCACGCGTTCGAAACCATGGAGCTGAACCGCGTGGAGTTGAAGACCGATGCGCGCAATGAACGGTCGCAAAAGGCGATCCTGCGCATCGGCGCCGTCTACGAAGGCACGTTGCGCAAGCACATGATCGTGCCCGGCCACGTCCGGGACACCGTCTATTTCTCTTTGCTTCGCGAGGAGTGGCCGGCGGCGCGCCTTCGTCTGGAGAAAATGTTGGAGGCCGGGAACTGAAACCGGCTCGCTGGTTTCTAAACCCAGACTATGGACATTTTGGAAGTGCGGGGACTCACGAAACGCTACGGGAGTTTCACCGCCGTGGCCGATGTGTCCTTCTCGATCGGCGCCGGCGGAATTCTCGGCTACCTGGGACCTAACGGCTCCGGCAAAAGCACGACCGTGAAAATGATTACCGGCCTTCTTGAGCCCACTGCCGGCGAGATCCTCCACCGCGGCCGGCGCGTGCGCGACGATGTCGTCGCCTTCAAACGCAGCATCGGCTACGTTCCGGAGGAGGCGCAACTCTACGGATTCCTGACCGGCTGGGAGTATTTGGAAATGGTCGCTACGCTGCGGGCAATTCCACGCGCGACTTTCGAGCGCAAGGCGAAGGCGCTGCTCGAGGCCTTCACCCTCTTCACTCACCGCGACGCGGCCATCGCATCGTATTCAAAGGGGATGCGCCAGCGGATCGCGCTCATTAGCGCCACCCTGCACGATCCGGAACTTCTGATCCTCGACGAACCCTTCACCGGGCTCGACGTCACCAGCTCAATCGTCCTGCGCCAGGTGATTGAGCGCCTCGCCGCGGCCGGGAAAGCGGTCTTCTTCGCGTCGCCCGCTATAGAAGTGATCGAGCGGCTCGCCAATAGAATCGTCCTGCTGCGCAAAGGGCAGCAAGTGGCCGCCGGGGCACTCTCCGAGACGTTGCGTCAGCTAGGCTACACGCGGCTGGAGGACGCCTTCATCGGAATGGCTGAAGAGACCGACACGGCCAAAACCGCGGCGCAAATCGTCGATGCGATCCGGAGCGCCTGATGTTCCGGAAGCTTGTCGAGCACTTCGCCCGCCGTTTGGTGCAGCCGTCATCCGGCGAATCCGGCGAACTGCAGGGCAGCCTGGGCGCGGCCCTAGCCCTCCTTGCCGCGCCCGGCGCCTTCCTGGCGCTCGGCCTGCTCGACAAATACTCCTCCTTGCTGCGTTACTTCCGCGGTCAGCGCTTGGAGTTGAACTCCTTTCCTCGCGCGTTCGAGGATGGCCACTCGCTACTGCTTTTCTCAATGGCTATTACTGGATTCGTCACGGTTTGGAAGTGGGATCGCATCCTTCCGGACGTCATCGACCAACTCAATCTCAGTCCGTTGCCCGTCTCGCGGCGCCGCATCTTCCTCGCAAGTCTCGCCTCAATCGCCCTTGTCGCCGCCGTTTTCGTGCTGGACGTAAACGCGGCGTCCATGGTCATCTATCCAATGGTTGTCGCGGCAGGCACGTCGTTCGATGAGTTTATCCGCTTGTTTTTCGCGCACGCCACGATCGTTTTCTTCGCCAGCGCCTTCACGTTCTGCGCCTGTTTCTCGTTGATGGGAATCCTCCTCGTGGCCGTGCCTTCGCGCTGGTTTCGCGCTGCGTCTGTTGTTGCAAGGGCGGCGCTGACGGCGCTTCTGCTGGCCATGTGGATTGCCGGCCGCGGTCCATCGCGCTGGTTTCAGTCCCTATACGCTCCCTTGGCCGGGCGTCCGGATCTGGCGGATCCGGCTCTGGTGCGCTTCGCTATTGGGGCGCTTCTGGTGAGCGCAGTGGTTGCTTTCGCCGGATATGCGGCCGGTTTTGTGCGCGGGATGGAGGGCCGTCTCGTCCGTGACACACGCCCGCTGCGTGTGCCGGCGTTTTTGGGCCGCTGGGGCCGCACGCCGCTGGAGTGCGCGGCGCTGCCCTTTGCCATTCGCGGGCTGTGGCGCGGCGAGTCCACCAGCGTCCTGGTTCTCTCGGCGCTTCTGCTCGCGATCGTCGCCGGACTGCGAACCGGTCCAGCCGTCTTCGTCCCCTTTTTCGCCGGTTATGCTGTCGCAGTTGCGATTCCCATGGCCTTCCGCATAGCCGTTTCTCCGGCGTCGAGCTGGATTTTTCGAATGCTCGCTCAGGCGAAGGACGATTCCATGTACCGCATCGGCCGGCGCGTCGTCTGGCTGCATTTGGGCGTGTTCGTGCTGGCCCCGGCGCTTTTCTTTTCTCCGCGTGTCGCCATCGCGACAGCAGCGCTGTGCGTCATTTTGGTCGAGTGCCTTCTCCTCGACTGGCGCAGCATCCCTTTTACTCTCGCCTCGCAAGCGTTCCGGCATACACGCGTTCTGCATGCGTTTCTTGCGCTACTCGGTCTGGCCGCCGTTCCCTCACTCGGCATCTGGGCTGTGGCCCGCGACGCCAGACTCGCCGTTCTGTGCCTGCTTGCTCTCGCGGTCATCTCCGGGCGCCGGCGAATCCTCGCGGAAACATACGGCGAGCGCGCTCCGCTGGTCTTCGATACCTCTGAGGCTGAGATCGTCCGGCTTAGCCTGTAGGGCCGCTACGTCACGGGACCCGGATTGAACGGCGCCAGCGCGTTGTGAAGCCGCCACTGCTCCGCCCAGGTCTTCTTCCGTCCGCTCGCGACGTCTAGAATGTACCGAAACAGCTCCCATCCCACATCCTCGATCGTCGCGCGGCCGGTGGCGATTGTCCCCGCGTCCACGTCGATCAGGTCCGGCCACTTCTCCGCCAACGCCGTCCTCGAGGAGACCTTCACTACCGGCACCATCGCCAATCCATACGGCGAACCCTCGCCCGTTGTGAACACATGGAGGTTCATGGAGGCAAGCTGCTGCGTGCCGCAGATAAAATCGCTGGCCGGCGTGGCGGCGAACACGAGTCCTTTCACCGTCACCTTCTCGCCGTGCGACGCTACATGGTGGATCGTCGACCGGCCCGCCTTGGCGATGGAGCCTAGCGCCTTCTCCACCACGTTCGACAGCCCGCCCCGTTTGTTCCCCGGCGTCGGATTTGCCGAACGGTCGGCCGAACCGCGCGAGAGATACTCATCGTACCAGCGCATCTCGTCGATCAACTTCCGCGCCGTCGGCTCGTCTGCGCAGCGCGGCGTCAGCAGATGAATCGCGTCGCGAACTTCCGTAACCTCCGAAAACAGGACCGTCGCGCCGGCTCGCACCAGCAGGTCCGACGCGTACCCAACCGCCGGGTTGCACGTTAC
>Ga0194119_10007027_pt1 | contig 16044 bp, 2 predicted proteins | sample TA2MahC100mmetaG_FD_148620 | JGI IMG/M metagenome (GOLD analysis project Ga0194119, IMG submission 148620) | Freshwater microbial communities from Lake Tanganyika, Tanzania - TA2015018 Mahale Deep Cast 100m | ecosystem: Environmental > Aquatic > Freshwater > Lake | place: Tanzania: Lake... | reverse complement strand
CAATATCTTATGGCGATGTAGATGGCTCATACTCTCCTGTGTTGCGCCGATCTGGAACCATGATTCTTGAATCAATAGGTGAATTGAATTTGAAGCCAATGGAGACAACAGCAATTCCTCTCAAAGTAAGCCAAAACGCAGAAATTGGTTCTTTCCAAATCGACATTCAAATTCAGTCTGGAGATGAAATCGTTGGGGCAAATGTTCATAACTCGAATAGCCCAGTCTATTTGAATAAGATTTCCAATGAAACAGTTAGGGTACTTTGGTATTCAGGCGATGGAATTCCTCTCGACCTTCAATCAGGAGAGATCTTACTTTGGATAAACCTTCGGAAATCCAACACAGCTCTTCCTTCATCAGATCTTAAACTTATTGGATACAATGAAATAAACGACGGATGGGTACAAGCATACCATAGCTTCAGACTTCAGGCGCCACGACTAATCGTAAATAAAAATGGTAATTCCGAAGTATTTAAATTATTCCCTAATCCTGTAAAAGAAAATATCTTTTATGTAGAACTTCTCGATGCAGCCAATTCCACTGGAACATTCAAAGTAACGGATATGCTAGGAAGGGTCATTTTTAGTCAAACTATTGAAAAATCTACCGGATCCAATAGCATCCATAAAATCCTTACTGACTCGTGGAGTAAAGGTCAATACCACTTCACGTACCAGGGCAAATCAAATGACGGTAAACCATACCAAATAAGCAAACCTTTTACGGTACGTTAATTTTATTAGATAAGACATAAAATACGGCATCATTCGAAAAATTATTGAAATGAAAAATTATTTAAATATTCTGTTCTTATTCCTTGCGTCGGTATCATTGGTGAATGCTCAATCCATCAACTTGGAATTACCAAGAATCACTGCAGCCACAGGAGATACCGTAACAATTCCTATTCAGGTTTCTAACCTTAGTTCTGCAGTAGCTTTTCAATTAAGATTTAGTTACCAAACCAATAGTTTAAGGTATGTAGGCTATGACTCTGTAGGGACTGCCCTGCAAGGCAGGACCTTTGAAGTCAATGACGACTCCAGTTCAACAAGGATATCCGATTTTACCTTTTTAACTCTAAACCAAAGCAATGGAGTTCTGCTGAAATTGAAATATGTTTTCTTGGGCTCACCTAGTTCATTGGTATGGAATGCCATCCAAACCGAATTCACTGTAGGTACAACTGCTACGAAACCTACTTTAACCCATGGGACAATTGGTCATTCAAGTTCAGGGATCACTATATCTTCTTTTCCTTTATCCAACACATTTTGTGAGGCGGATACCGCTACTGCCTCTGTTTCGGGTGCAGGGGCTGGAACATACCAGTGGCAAATTTCTACAGATACCCTTGGTGGCTCTTTTGTAAATATCAACGGGGCAACCTCCAATAATTTATCAATACCAGCAATTGACCGTTTAAATTACAATGGAAAGTTCATTCAAGTCTTAGTTAAGGGAACAAGTACAAATTCCAACTTTGGACTAGTAACACCCCCTGTAAAGATTTATGTGAATGAAAACATCCCTGTACAAGTTACAGTAAATGCCAACCCTTCCGGTGCAATTTGTCAAGGGACTTCCGTGACATACACGGCTTCAAGCTCTTCAACCATAAACGATCTTATTTACACCTGGAAAATCAATGACATCGTAGTAGAAACTGGACCCTCTATCACACGGAATAATTTAATTAATGGTGACCAAATTACCTGTATTGCCTCCAGTACCTCAACATGCGTCAGCACATCTTCAAATTCATCCAATTCAGTTACCGCATCGGTCAATGCTTTGCCTGTCGTTACGATGGATCCTATCACTAGCCTTTGTGTGGGAGCAACCGCAATCACCCTTACCGGAGGATCACCCAGCTCCGGAGGAACAGGGGTCTATACCGTTGGCGGGCTTACGGCCTCTACATTCAATCCAACCTCTGCCGGGTCTTTCAACGTTATCTACACCTTCACCGATAGCAACGGATGCTCCGCATCGGCCTCAACTTCCCTTGTGGTCAATGCCCCCGATGCCGTAAGCATCTCAGCGGACAACGATACGATTTCAATTGGCGGGTCGGTTACCCTGACCGCAACCTCCATCTCTGGAGCCTCTTACAATTGGTCCGACGGATCCGCTTCTGCAGGTTCAGGGCAGATCATCGTGGCATCGCCTTCCTCGACCACAACCTACTCCGTTAGCATTACCAATTCCGCTACAGGTTGCACCTCCACAGCCTCCAAAACCATCACCGTGCTTGCTGCACCCTCAGTGAATGCAGGTAGTGACACATCGATATGCCAAGGATCTGCAAACCTAAGTCTAAGTGGAACACCTTCAGGGGGAACATGGTCAGGCCAATTCATTACCGGAGATTCGTTCAACCCAATTAACCCGGGAACTTATTATTTAATCTATTCATATGAACAACTAAATGTTGATTATTTTGATACTTTGATCGTTACAGTTCTTGAGAATCCTACAGTCTTTACATTATCTGGGGGGGGATCGTATTGCCAAGGAGGAAATGGTAAATCTCTTACTTTGAATGGATCTGAGAGTACAGCATCCTATCAACTTTGGAAAGATGGAATTCCATATCTAGTCAATGGTTCACCATTTGTACAAAGTGGAACTGGTTCCACTTTGATCTTCGGTCCTTTAACAGAAATTGGAACCTACACAGTTAAGGCAAATTACCCAAATTCCTGCTTCTCGGAAATGTCGGGTAGCGAAAGCATTTCCATAACCAGCAATCCTATATTCTCAATATCCGCAGTTGCAGACACCTTGCTCTTGGGGTCCAACGTCAACCTTTCGGCTAACAACCTAAGTGGTCACAGTTATTTATGGTCCCCATCAAGTGTTTTCAATAACCCTACTGTTCGTAACCCTGTATTGTCGGCGTCAAACGTGGGGAAATTGGTATTCAGTCTTACTGTTACAAATCCTAATACCGGCTGTTCCGCAACGCAATTTGATTCTGTGATTATTATTCCAGGCCTAAGCGTCAACGCAGGTCCAGATCGAATTTTCTGCCAAAATGATCCAACACTCACCCTTGATTTTGGACTACCATCAGGTGGGATATGGTCAGGTTTACAAGTGAACAATGGCGTCTTTACCCCAACCCAGGCTGGAACATTCAATGTTATTTACAGCCTCAACTATTTTGGTAGGACATTTACTGACACTGCGGTCTACACCGTAAATGTGAAGCCAAATGCTACAATTCAGCTCAATGCGACATACTGTTTGAACGAAGTCATTCAACTCAATAGTGGATTACCCGCCGGAGGTTCCTATTATATCAATAATCAGTTGGTATCGGGCAGTTATTCTGCCCCATCACCAGGAATCTATCAAGTAGATTATATTTTTAATAACGGATTGTGTTCAGATACGGTATCTCAGTCTTTTGAAGTCAAATCTTTAAGTCAAAATGCAATTGATACCGTAATTTGTTCGGGCACTTCTTTTACAGTTGGTGGCCAAACTTTTTCAGAAAGCGGTAATTATACGATTACCCTTACGGCGTACAACAATTGTGATTCGATAATTACATTGAATCTTATTGTTTTAAATCCTATAAATACAAACTTAAACCAGATTATTTGCGGTGGTCAAACATTTGTTCTCGGCACTCAGAATTTAAATACAAGCGGAACTTATTCCTATACCACAACAGCCGCAAATGGTTGCGACTCCACAGTAAACCTTGATTTAACGGTATTACCAATTTCCATTACTAGTTTGAACAACTCAATTTGTGAAGGAGAAACCTACACATTTGATGGACAGATACTGAGCAATTCCGGGTCTTACTCGGATACTCTAATTGGATTTAATGGCTGTGATTCTATTGTTAATCTTAGTCTGACTGTTTTAAACAACAGTTCATTTACTCTTGACGCAAATATTTGCAATGGTATAATTTATACTTTTGGCAGCCAATCTTTAAGCACATCAGGAACTTTTTTCAGAACCCTCACCGCGGCCAACGGTTGCGATTCCGTGGTGACCTTGAACTTGACTGTCCTTCCAAATTCTTCATCTTCCATGAATGCAAGCATCTGTGATGGTCAGTCTTACACCTTCGGTTCCCAGACCCTCACCACCGGCGGTACTTACACCAACACCATTACCGCGGCCAACGGTTGCGATTCCGTGGTGACCTTGAACTTGACCGTGCGTCCAAATTCCTCATCCTCCATGAATGCAAGCATCTGTGATGGTCAGTCCTACAGCTTCGGTTCCCAGACCCTCACCACCGGCGGTACTTACACCAATACCCTCACCGCAGCCAACGGTTGCGATTCCGTGGTGACCTTGAACTTGACCGTGCGTCCAAATTCGTCATCCTCCATGGATGCGAGCATCTGTAATGGTCAGTCTTACACCTTCGGATCACAGACCCTCACCACCGGCGGTACTTACACCAATACCCTTACCGCAGCCAACGGTTGCGATTCCGTGGTGACCTTGAACTTGACCGTCCTTCCAAATTCTTCATCTTCCATGGATGCGAGCATCTGTAATGGTCAGTCTTACACCTTCGGATCACAGACCCTCACCACCGGTGGTACTTACACCAATACCCTTACCGCAGCCAACGGTTGCGATTCCGTGGTGACCTTGAACTTGACCGTCCTTCCAAATTCTTCATCCTCCATGGATGCGAGCATCTGTAATGGTCAGTCTTACACCTTCGGATCCCAGACCCTCACCACCGGTGGTATTTACACCAACACCATTACCGCAGCCAACGGTTGCGATTCCGTGGTGACCTTGAACTTGACCGTCCTTCCAAATTCTTCATCCTCCATGAATGCAAGCATCTGTGATGGTCAGTCCTACAGCTTCGGATCACAGACCCTCATCACCGGCGGTACTTACACCAACACTCTTACCGCAGCCAACGGTTGCGATTCCGTGGTGACCTTGAACTTGACCGTGCTTCCAAATTCTTCATCCTCCATGAATGCAAGCATCTGTGATGGTCAGTCTTACAGCTTCGGTTCCCAGACCCTCATCACCGGCGGTACTTACACCAATACCCTCACCGCAGCCAACGGTTGCGATTCCGTGGTGACCTTGAACTTGACCGTGCTTCCAAATTCGTCATCCTCCATGGATGCGAGCATCTGTAATGGTCAGTCTTACACATTCGGATCACAGACCCTCATCACCGGCGGTACTTACACCAATACCCTCACCGCAGCCAACGGTTGCGATTCCGTAGTGACCTTGAACTTGACCGTGCTTCCAAATTCGTCATCCTCCATGAATGCAAGCATCTGTGATGGTCAGTCCTACAGCTTCGGATCCCAGACCCTCATCACCGGCGGTACTTACACCAACACTCTTACCGCAGCCAACGGTTGCGATTCCGTGGTGACCTTGAACTTGACCGTCCTTCCAAATTCTTCATCCTCCATGGATGCGAGCATCTGTAATGGTCAGTCTTACACCTTCGGATCCCAGACCCTCACCACCGGCGGTACTTACACCAATACCCTTACCGCAGCCAACGGTTGCGATTCCGTGGTGACCTTGAACTTGACCGTGCGTCCAAATTCTTCATCCTCCATGGATGCGAGCATCTGTAATGGTCAGTCTTACACCTTCGGATCCCAGACCCTTACCACCGGTGGTACTTACACCAATACCCTCACCGCAGCCAACGGTTGCGATTCCGTGGTGACCTTGAACTTGACCGTGCGTCCAAATTCCTCATCCTCCATGAATGCAAGCATCTGTGATGGTCAGTCCTACAGCTTCGGTTCCCAGACCCTCACCACCGGCGGCACTTACACCAACACCGTTACTGCGGCAAACGGTTGCGATTCCGTGGTGACCTTGAACTTGACCGTGCGTCCAAATTCGTCATCCTCCATGGATGCGAGCATCTGTAATGGTCAGTCTTACACCTTCGGATCCCAGACCCTCATCACCGGCGGTACTTACACCAACACCCTCACCGCGGCCAACGGTTGCGATTCCGTGGTGACCTTGAACTTGACCGTGCGTCCAAATTCGTCATCCTCCATGGATGCGAGCATCTGTAATGGTCAGTCTTACACCTTCGGATCACAGACCCTCATCACCGGCGGTACTTACACCAATACCCTCACCGCAGCCAACGGTTGCGATTCCGTGGTGACCTTGAACTTGACCGTGCTTCCAAATTCTTCATCCTCCATGGATGCGAGCATCTGCGATGGCCAGTCCTATAGCTTCGGTTCTCAGACCCTCACCACCAGCGGTACTTACACCAACACTCTTACCGCGGCCAACGGTTGCGATTCCGTGGTGACCTTGAACTTGACCGTGCGTCCAAATTCGTCATCCTCCATGGATGCGAGCATCTGTAATGGTCAGTCTTACACCTTCGGATCACAGACCCTCACCACCGGCGGTACTTACACCAACACCATTACCGCGGCCAACGGTTGCGATTCCGTGGTGACCTTGAACTTGACTGTGCGTCCAAATTCGTCATCCTCCATGGATGCGAGCATCTGTAATGGTCAGTCTTACACCTTCGGATCACAGACCCTCATCACCGGCGGTACTTACACCAACACTCTTACCGCAGCCAACGGTTGCGATTCCGTAGTGACCTTGAACTTGACCGTGCGTCCAAATTCTTCATCCTCCATGGATGCGAGCATCTGTAATGGTCAGTCTTACACCTTCGGATCCCAGACCCTCATCACCGGTGGTATTTACACCAACACCATTACCGCGGCCAACGGTTGCGATTCCGTGGTGACCTTGAACTTGACCGTGCTTCCAAATTCTTCATCCTCCATGAATGCAAGCATATGCGAAGGTCAATCCTATACCTTCGGTTCTCAGACCCTCACCACCGGTGGAACTTACACCAACACCGTTACCGCAGCCAACGGTTGCGATTCCGTGGTGACTTTGAATTTAACAATACTCACACCCGTAAATACTACCTTGACCGCTGACACTAGCATTTGTCTAGGGTCCTCCATAACTCTTGAGGCCAATGGTGGCGCTAACTACCTTTGGAGTACGGGGGAAACCACCCCTGTCATCGCAGTAACTCCAACAGCAACGACTACTTATTCTGTTACGATCACAGGTGTCAATGGTTGTTCTAAGACGCGCTCTGTCGTAGTCGCGATATTCAATTCCAGCCCAGTTAATATTGCTGGAAATTCACTGCAGTCCGTTTGTTCAGGTTCCTCAATACAGCTTAACGCAACCGGTTCTACAACCTACTTCTGGTCACCCATTTCAGGGCTGGATAACCCCAATATTCCCAATCCAATTGCAAGTCCTTCGATTACAACCACCTACACAGTTATTGGAATATCTCCTGACGGATGTATAAGTACCGATACGGTTCGTGTGGAGGTTATCGAACCTACATCCTTGACCTTTATCTCGGTTGGTTCTCTATGCAGCAACGGTCCTGCAGTCCAACTTCAAGCACAACCTCAAGGCGGCATGTTTAGCGGATTGGGTGTATCCAATGGTCAATTTAACCCTGCTACTACTGGATCTGGAATTTTTACGGTTCAATATCTCTATGTTGATCTCAACGGGTGTTCCTCTACAATTTCCCAGAACATAGAAGTCTTGGCGGCACCTTCTGCCAATGCAGGCGCTGACCAAACGATTTGTCGAGGATCCACCGCAATACTCAATGCTTCAGGAGGGGGTACTTATGCATGGAGTAACGGCGAAACCACGCCTAATATCCAGGTGAGCCCTACCGTTACCACAACTTACAGCGTTATCATAACCAATACGGCGGGCTGTAACGACACCGACTACGTCACCGTTACGGTTAATCCTTTGCCTACAATTACATATTCAGGATCGATCTCAATTTGTGAGGGTGGTTCTACCCAAATTACCTTAATTGGAGCCAATAGCTATGTATGGTCACCCGCCCTTGGGGTCAGCAATTCCAATACCTCCAACCCTGTTCTAAGCCCATCTCAAACCACAACTTATACCGTTACAGGTACCGATGCTAACGGATGTAATAACAGTTTACAAATTACCATTGTGGTAAACCCGCCATTTAGAGTTAATGCTGGTTCAGATATGGTTTTCTGTGGAACCCCAGTAACTCTTAATGCCTCCTCAACCATTCAAGGAGCTACCTACCAATGGTCGAACGGGGGTAACACTGCGGCCATCACGGTTTCTCCGATTAACACAACTTCTTACATCGTATTTGCAACAAGCCCTGAGGGATGTTCCTATTCTGATACGGTTATTGTTTACGTTCCAAGTGCATTTGCGGGTAGTGGTTACAACATTTGTAGAGGTGCAAGTATTCAGCTTTCGGGTAACCTCGCGCAGTATCCCTTTGCAGGCACCTTGCAATATTCTTGGTCCCCATCCACTGGACTGAACAATCCAAACCTAGCCAACCCTGTTGCCAGTCCAACGGTGACTACAACGTATAGTTTGACCATTACAACACCAGAAGGTTGCCAATTGTCCACCACAACATCGGTAGTCATATCTCCAACTCCAGATATTCGCCTTGGATCAGACTTTTCGCTCGCCCCAGGATCCACAATACAATTGATCCCGGCTCTTTTGAATGTTCAAGCAGGCAGGACAATTGCTTGGTCTTACCTTGGTTCGAACACTAACGGAAGTCTTAACCTTACCTCGATTCCGAACCCAATTTTTACGGCCAATTCTGTCACCGTGCCCACCACAACGATGTGGGTTCTGACCATAAGCAATTCCAATGGTTGCTCCGGTTCAGATACCATTGCCATTACAGTGAATCCATCCCTCTCTGGCTTTGTTTTGTCAGGAAGACTTTTGTACGATAATACATCAGAAAGTCCTGTAAACAACGGTTTCGCTTATCTAATTCACTCAAACGGCACTAAAGATTCTGTGGCTTTATCCCCTTCTGGTTCTTACCTCTTCGTTGGCCTGCAAAATGGGAATTATCGCTTGACCACATCCACCTTCAAAGCTTTCGGGGGAATCACCACAGCTGATGCCTCTTTAATCAATATTTATGCTTTAGGTTTAGGAGGGTTAAGCGGCTTAAAGCTTAAAGCGGCTGATGTAACCACCATAGCGAATAATCCAGGCAATGGTATTTACATTTTGGGCAACGACGCACAACAAACTGCCATGAGAGCTGCAGATCTCTCCATAAATTTCTCATTTGATAATGGAGGGCCAGGAAACTGGTACCATGACACCGTCGATTTAGTCATTAATAACCAAAATCGTCAACAAAATATCCGGGCAATTTCTTATGGTGATGTAAATGCTTCTTACTCCCCCGTTTTTAGACGCGATCATCTTTTGAATATTGAAAACCATGGAAATATAGAGGTCGAAGCCTCCAAAGAATTGGTTTTACCGATTAGCCCTATGTCTGACCTGTCGACGTCTTCTTTCCAATTTGAAATTGAAGTTCCGCAAGGCTTTGAACTAACCAATGCACGAATTCCAGGCTTGAACGAGCCAATTTATTTAAGCCAAAATGGCAGGATTGCGATAGTTGGTTGGTATTCTGTTCTTGGTCTTCCAGTTGACTTCAAAGCCAATAATGTTATGATATTGCTCTCCTTTAATGCACCAAGCGACCATAGTTTGCTCAACTCCTCACTCCTAATGTCCTTTTTGGGCCGCTCTGAAGTTGCCAATTTGGCAGGGGAACCTATGTCAGTAAGATTATCCATACCTATTCTTTCTCAAAAATCTAACCATATCAGCGACGGTTTTGCCTTATATCCAAACCCCGTCACCCACGGAAATGCTTTGTATCTTAAAATACCACCTAAAGTGACTGGTGAAATATCTATACATCTAAGAGACAGACTTGGCAGATTGGTTTTGACTTTACCAAAAACTCTAATTATAGGACAGAAATATATAGATGTGTCCGAAATAATGAACAGTTTATCTGCAGGATCCTACACTCTAAACCTGGTTCAAAGCGATGATAAGGTCAAAACATCTATTAATCTGCCATTTATAATCAAGTTTTAACTTATTTACCAAAAAATCAAGTGTCATTAATTAACTTTGTACCGAATTTTTTTTATGAAAAAAGCCTTATTTTTAACGCTCCTGTTAACCCTTTCGGCATTCTCGATGGGATTCGCCCAACTAAGGGTAATCCTTAACCCAACCCCGGCCGCATCTGGAAGTATTGTCACTGTCCCAGTGCAAATTCAAAACATAAGTAACTGTGGGGCATTTACCGCCTTTTTCCATTACAATTCCGCTGGCTTATCGTATGCTGGTATAGATACTGTCGGTACCCTATTGAGTGGAACCGGCGTTTCAGTTGTAGACTCCAACAACACTATCAGGATCGCTTACTTTGATTTTACGCCGACCTTGAATTCATCATCTGGAACCCTAATCAAAATAAGGTTCAACTTCAATGGAACGCCTTCAGCTTTAATTTGGAATACCGAGAGAACAGAATTCTCCATCGGAAGTACCGCCACTAAACCAATAATGGAAAATGGTCGTGTCTTTAACGCAGCTTCTACGGTCAATTTTACCGCACAGTGCCAGAATGCCTCTGTCTGTGAATTAGCTACTGCACAGTACAGCATTACTGCAAGCAATGCCACTTCCTACCAATGGCAAATCAGTAACGATAGCATCGGTAACGGTTTCTCTAACATTGTAGGCGCAACTTCTGCTACATACAACCGAACCAATGTGGCTATTAATGATGACCGTAAATACCTTCAATGTGTAGTTTCCGACGGTTCTGCCTCATCCCTAAGTGGACTCGCAAGGTTGTTCGTAAACCCAAACAACTTTGTACAGGTTGTCGTAAGCTCTTCAACTACAGGTGCTGTATGTTCGGGGACCTCCATTACCTACTCCTTAAATACAACGCCCTCTGTTTCGAACCCAATCTACAGTTGGACCGTTAACGGTCAATCCGTAGGAACATCATCTACCTACACCAGTACCGCCATCTCCCATGGAGATGTAATTGGTTGCTCCGTTACCTCATCCACAGAGTGCGTGGCTGCCAATGTTAATTCCACAACATCTGTAACTGCTAGCATTAATCCTCTACCAACCATTTACAGCGTTTCCGGTGGTGGGGATCGTTGCGATGGTTCAGCAACCACCAGGAATATTACCCTCTCTGGGTCCCAGTCCGGAACTACCTATACTCTTTCATTGGGTGGTTCGACCGTTGCATCGTTGGCGGGAACTGGTTCGGCCTTGACATTCAATGGCTTAACTAATGCAGGAATCTACACCGTATCAGCTCTAAGCGCAACGAATTGCTCAAACAGTATGAGCGGTTCTGCTACCATCGTTGTCAATCCTCTTCCCTCTTTCAGCCTCAGTGCAGTAGGCGGTTCTACAACCATATCCTCAGGTGGTGCTGCGCAATTACAGGCAACCAATCTAAGCAATGTTTCGTATTCATGGTCTCCATCCTCCGGAATGGTTGGACCATCAACACGTAACCCTGTTGTCTATCCAACCTCCACTACCACTTATGTTTGTACCGTAAGTAACCTTATTACAGGCTGCTCCACTTCGGATTCCATCACCATTACAGTACAGCCTGCACCAACCGTTGACGCTGGTACCGACTTTTCAGTATGCGCATCCGGATCTCCAATTACCCTAAGTGGTACACCTGCAGGCGGTTCTTGGTCAGGAACTGGAATTAGTGGTTCGACCTTCACCCCCCCTAGCAGTGCAGGGTCTTACAATTTAACTTATACCGTTATCCAACTAGGAGTTAGTTATAGTGACATCGTTGTAGCGACAGTCAATGCTAGGCCTAATGTAACCCTCTTAGCATTCTCAGCAGTATGTACAGGTTCACCAACCATTACGTTGAGCGGTGGATCTCCCTCAGGTGGAAACTACACGGTGAATGGGACTTCAGCAACAACTTTCAATCCGATCAGCTCGGGAAATTATACGATTGTGTATTCGTATTCGGATGCAAACGGTTGTTCCAACACCGCATCGCGAAGCCTGACGGTCAACCAAACAACTGCAGTTACCATTACTTCATCGCGAGACTCCATCAATGCAGGAGGTTCTGTAAGTTTAACCGCAACAGAGCTACCATTAGGAACCTATTCGTGGACTCCTAGCAGCACCTTGAGTGCCACCAATACCCGAATTGTGGTTGCGACACCCATTGCAACAACCACTTATTCGGTAACAGGTACCAACATAAGTGGATGTCCTTCCACTGCCTCCAAAACGATTATAGTCCTTTCATTACCCTCTGTAAACGCCGGGAATGATACGACGCTCTGCCACAATTCAGGATCTCTAAATTTAGTGGGTAGCCCTGCTGGCGGAACTTGGTCAGGAACAGGCGTTAGTGGAAATTCCTTCAATCCTAATTCTGTAGGTACTTTTACAATCACTTACACCTACGCTCAACTTGGCAGCAACTTCACGGATACGCGGGTTATCACCGTTGCCGCGAACCCATCGGTTTCTCTTAGTGCTTTCTCTGCCCAATGTGAAGGAGACCCCTCCTTTGTGCTATCCGGTGGTTCCCCATCCGGTGGTAGCTACACCGTTAATGGCAATTCGTCTAACAATTTTAATCCTAGCACAGCAGGAACATTCACCGTAGTCTACTCGTTTACCAACGGATCTGGTTGCACAGCCACTGCCACCGGAACGATTACCGTAAATGCTAAAACAACTGTTATATGGAACCCATTGGGGGCCTTGAGCATCATAGATCCGGTACTTAGCCTGAATGGTTCGGCTACTCCTGTCGGTGGAGTTTATTCAGGAACTGGTGTTAGCTTGAACGGAAGTACCTATGAATTTGATCCTTCAAGTGCAGGTGCAGGTACCTTTACATTAACTTACACTTATGTGAATGGCAACGGGTGTACCACGGTTGCAACCAATTCTATAACGGTAACTGTTCCAGAGTACAACATCTGGTCGGGGAATGGTAGTTGGACAAGTGCAGGGAATTGGACCCTTGGCGTTCCATCTTCTGGGCAAAATGTTCGAATTAGTTCCGGTACGGTGAATGTTAACACCAATGCAACGGTCAATAAGATGCAGGTGTTGTCCGGCGCAACCATCAATATTGGTTCTTCAAGCCATACAGGGACATCCTATTCGATCACCGTTAATGACAGTCTTGTCAACAGTGGAGGTATTAATGTTTTGAACCCGGTTTCTGCAAGCTCATCCATTAACGAAAATCATTTAGTGCAGGGAACCGGTAGTATTTTGACTGGTTCAGGATCTTCCAACTTTACCAAATGGACGGGGAACACCAATGATACGATATACAATTATCATAGCTCACCAGTCAGTGGATTTACCATTGGAGGATTAGGGGCAACGGATACCCGTAATCACTATACTTACAATGCATCCACAGGATGGGTAAGACCTGGACTCAGTGACATCATGACCCCGGGTATCGGGTATTCCTCCACCGGTACCACGGCTGGTCGAATTGTATATTCGGCTAATGGAAGCAACCGCTTCAATAACGGAAATATCACTGCGGCGGTAAGTGGAGATACCACCCCAGGACGTAACGGATGGAATCTTGTAGGAAATCCGTACCCCTCAAGCATTTCGGCAGCGAGCTTCCTTGTCGAAAATCCTGGTCTTTACCAAGCAGTCTGGTTTTGGTCACAAAGAATTGCCTCCACATGGCCGTTTGGCACCCTAAATGGTGATTATGCATCATGGAACCTCACGGGAGGTATCGCAGGTTCACAAGGAGGAGCAATACCTAACGGTCAGATTTCAGCTGGACAGGGGATCTTTATTAAGATTCCAACAGCCAACTACACTCTCAATGCTGTTAGCTTCAACAATGGTCAAAGGACAAACAGTAATGCAACTGTATTCCGCACACAGTTCATGGAGAAAGCATGGATTGATTTGACAGGCCCTAACAATGCTTTCAATCAAACCTTGATTGCCTTCAGCCAAGCAACAAGCCAAGGATTTGATTCCCAATTTGATGCTGAAAAGCAAAAAGGTAATGATCGTATCGCCTTGTACTCCATGCTCAACAACGTTGATATGGGTATTCAGGCCTTGGCTGAACGCAGTTCTACCTTGGAGAGAGTATCCTTAGGTTTGGATGCCGCAGTCAATGGAACCTACCAATTTGCCCTTGCGCAGTCAGAGGGTTTCCCCGTAGGCACGGTTATCTCGATCAAAGACTTTGCAACCGGTATTCTTCATAATTTAACTACCGCGCCGTATAATTTCTCCATTAGCCAATCTGGCGCTATACGTAACCGCTTCGAAGTACAATTCAATGGTCAGATTTCATCGACAAGCAATCCCACCATCAGTCCTCTTTATGTATTCATCACAAACCAAAGACTTCAAATTGGCGGTTTAGATGAGAATGAAAAAATCAAACAAATCGAAATCGTAGATATCACTGGTAAAATTGTTTATTCTCGCCGAATGGAAGGTGACTCAGCCTACCAGCCTATGGAATTAAACTATAACCAAGGCGTTTATTTTGCAAGAATTGCTACTAATCGTCAGCAAATCATTCGCAAATTTATGTTAAACCAATAATTTTATTAGCTATCCAATTTTCAAATTATCCTTGCTAAAAATCATAAAGAACGCCTTATGAAAAATTTGACCTATATTTCCCTTGTCACAATCCTTCTTTTCTCTTCAACTCTAGTTTTTGCGCAAGCACCAACACCAGTACCACCTCCTCCTCCACCCCCTGCAGCTTCCGTTCCCATCGATGGTGGCTTGGGTATTTTGGCAGTAGCGGGTTTGGGTTTGGGTTTACGCAAAGCCAACAAGAATCAAGAGAAAGAAACCGACACCCAACTTTAGGGGTTGGATAAAGGTTAAAAGAAAAGGGCTCCAAAGAGCCCTTTTTTTATTGCACTCTAAATCAAATGGTTTAAACCGGTTCCCAAGTAGAATCAGCTAAATGTTTGAATGTTCCCAAATGTTCCAAAGAACTTGTACGACTTCCCCATTGGTTTGGACCGATTAAGGACAAGAACTTAGTTCCGTTGGTCCGCTGGTATAAATGATATACTTGACCGACAACAGGGGTGAAATTCACATCAGCTTGAAAAATTTGTACAGACAAGAGCAAACGTTCTTCAATACGGCGGGCCTCTTCCATTAGCGCCTCTGCTTGCCTACGAAGCATGGCCATTTGCTGCCTAGCCTGGTTCTCGGCGCTTTCGAGGGCAACAGCTCGTATTTTGCCTCGATCCTCAGGGCGAATCATGGCAGAACCCACATGCATCGGGATCTCCGATAGACCCCAACTTATAGATTCGGACTCTTCTGCCATCTCATCATGGGCTTGATTATTCGAGACCATTGAGTCAATGGGTTGGCCTGAATCTGTGGCCTCAATTGGATCGGTAGAAGAATTTGACACCGTTGGGATTAACTCTAAGAAAACACCACATGGAGAATGAAGTTTTAGGTTTTACAGGATTTTTTTTATAATTTTGCGTTTTGGTAAAACCCAAATTCCCTGCCTATGTCAATGCGTCAACTTAAAATCACCAAGTCCATCACCAACAGGGAAAGCCAATCGCTGGAAAAGTACCTGCAGGAAATTGGTAAAGTTGACCTAATTACCCCCGATGAAGAGGTTGTTTTGGCCAAAAGGATAAGGGAGGGCGATCAAATTGCTTTGGAAAAACTGACGAAGGCTAACCTGCGATTTGTTGTTTCGGTTGCCAAACAGTACCAAAACCAGGGTTTAACCCTAAGCGACCTCATTAATGAGGGGAATCTGGGTTTAATCAAAGCCGCAAAACGCTTTGACGAAACCCGTGGCTTTAAATTCATTTCCTATGCCGTTTGGTGGATTCGACAGTCCATTTTGTCGGCTTTGGCTGAACATTCCAGGATAGTACGCCTTCCTTTGAACAGGGTTGGGTCATTGAATAAAATATCCAAGGCTTTTTCGAAGCTTGAACAAGAATTTGAGCGTGACCCCTCCGTTGCTGAATTGGCAAATCTGCTCAATGTTTCAACCGATGAGGTTGAAAACACCATGAACAT
>Ga0194119_10007025_pt1 | contig 16047 bp, 29 predicted proteins | sample TA2MahC100mmetaG_FD_148620 | JGI IMG/M metagenome (GOLD analysis project Ga0194119, IMG submission 148620) | Freshwater microbial communities from Lake Tanganyika, Tanzania - TA2015018 Mahale Deep Cast 100m | ecosystem: Environmental > Aquatic > Freshwater > Lake | place: Tanzania: Lake... | reverse complement strand
ACCATGGCGAAAGAGAAATTTGACCGTACAAAACCGCACGTCAACGTGGGCACGATCGGACACATCGACCACGGCAAGACGACGCTGACGGCGGCGATCACCAAGACGCTGTCGAAGCACAATCCGAAAGTGTCGTTCCGGAGCTTCGACTCGATCGACAACGCGCCGGAGGAAAAGGCGCGCGGTATCACGATCGCGGCGTCGCACGTGGAATACGAAACGGCCAACCGGCACTATGCGCACGTGGACTGCCCGGGTCACGCCGACTACATCAAGAACATGATCACCGGTGCGGCGCAGATGGACGGCGCGATTCTCGTCGTGGCGGCGACCGACGGCCCGATGCCCCAGACGCGCGAGCACATTCTGCTGGCCCGCCAGGTGGGCGTTCCCTACATCGTTGTCGCGCTGAACAAAGTCGACATGGTGGAAGACGCCGAGTTGCTGGAACTGGTCGAACTGGAAGTGCGCGAACTGCTGAAGAGCTACGGTTTCCCGGGCGACGATCTGCCGGTTGTCAAGGTTTCGGCGCTGGGCGGATTGAACGGCGAGCCGCAGTGGGAGAAGGCGATCGACGACCTGATGGACGCGGTCGATAAGTACATTCCGCTGCCGGAGCGCATTACCGACAAGCCGTTCCTGATGCCGATCGAAGACATCTTCTCGATCCAGGGCCGGGGCACGGTTGTGACGGGCCGGGTGGAGACGGGGATCTGCAAGGTCGGCGAGGAAATGGAGATCGTCGGTTTCCGGGACACGCAGAAGACGGTCATCACGGGCGTCGAAATGTTCAAGAAGCTTTTGGACGAAGGGCGGGCGGGCGACAACGTCGGCCTGCTGCTGCGCGGCATCGACAAGGACAACGTGGAGCGCGGTCAGGTTATCGCCAAGCCGGGTTCGATCAAGCCGCACAAGAAGTTCAAGGGCGAAGTGTACGTCCTGTCGAAAGAAGAGGGCGGCCGGCACACGCCGTTCTTTAACGGATACCGTCCGCAGTTTTACTTCCGGACCACCGACGTGACGGGCGTGGCGCACCTGCCCGCCGGGACCGAGATGGTGATGCCGGGCGACAACGTGCAGATGGAAATCGAACTGATCACCCCGGTCGCCATGGACAAGGGCCTGCGCTTCGCAATTCGCGAAGGCGGCCGCACCGTCGGCGCCGGCACGGTGGCGGAGATCGTCGCTTAGTTACCGAAGAGGGGACTCGCAAGGGTCCCCTCTTCTTGTTCCAAGAACAGCACTCACTGAACTGAAAACAGGAAGACATGAGCTTGAGAGAAAGCATCCGAATCCGGCTTAAGGCATACGACCACCGCGTGCTGGACACCTCCACCGCGGAAATCGTCGCGACCGCCAAACGCAGCGGCGCCCAAGTGGCCGGACCGATCCCGCTGCCGACGGTCAAGAACCGCTACACGGTTAACCGTTCCCCGCACGTAGATAAGAAGTCCCGCGAACAGTTTGAAGTCCGTACCCATAAGCGTCTGCTCGACATTCTGTCGCCGACGCAGGACACGGTCGACGCGCTAATGAAGTTGGATCTCCCGGCCGGCGTGGACGTGGAGATCAAAGCGTTCGGCAAGCGGTAAGCGCCAGCCGGACGAGATAAGAAATTTTGAAGACGGGGCTTCCGGCTCCGGACGCAATGACGAGCGGCGAGGGCGCCGCGGCGGTTGCGAGAGCCGGTGGATGACAAGAGCCCCGAACGAAGGAAACAGCAATGAGCCCAGGAATTCTCGGCAAAAAAATCGGGATGACGCAAGTGTTCAACGCCGACGGCCAAGTGGTGCCGGTCACGGTCGTGAAGGCGGGCCCGTGCGTCGTGGTGCAGCGAAAGACGCCGGCCACCGATGGCTATAACGCGGTCCAGCTTGGACTGATGGAGTACGTCAAACCCGCCCGTATCAACAAGCCCGCCACTGGCCACCTGAAATCGGCCGGGGCCGACGGCATCCGCTTCCTGAAGGAACTGCGTTTGAACTCAGGCGCCGAAGACATGAAGAAGGGCGACCGCGTTCTGGCCGGCCAATTCAATGTCGCCGAAAAGGTGGACGTCATCGGTACCAGCAAGGGCCGCGGCTTCGCCTCGTTGATTAAGCGGCACAACTTTCGCGGCGGCCCCGGCGGCCACGGTTCGATGTTCGGCCGCGCGCCCGGTTCGATCGGCGCATCCAGCTTCCCCAGCCGCGTGTTTCCCGGTATGCGCATGGCCGGCCACATGGGCGACGCCCAGGTGACGGTCCGCAATCTGGAGATTGTGAAGGTCGATGAGGAAGAGAATCTGATTCTGGTCAAGGGCGCCGTGCCCGGACCCAATGGCAGCTACGTCGTTCTGCGGCGTGCCAGGAGAGGGCACTAAGGAGCACACACGATGCCTACCGTCGACGTACTCGATCTAAACAACAACAAAGTGGGCTCTATCGAGCTCTCCGACGCCGTGTTTGGCGCGGAAGTCAACGAAGCGCTGCTCTACGAAGCCGTTCGCAACTACATGGCGAACCACCGGCGCGGCACCGCGAAGACTAAGACCCGCCATGAAGTCGCGGGTTCCGGCAAGAAGCTTTGGAAGCAAAAGGGCACAGGCCGCGCGCGCATGGGCTCCATCCGTTCCCCACTGTGGCGCCATGGCGGCACCACGCACGGTCCGCAGCCCCGCGACTACAGCTATCAATTGCCCAAGAAGATGCTGGTAGGCGCGCTCCGCTCGGCCTTGACCGCCAAGTTAAACGACGGCGCGGTGAAGGTGATTCGTGAGTTTGCACTAACCGATCACAAGACCAAGAACTTCGCCGCCGCTCTCCAGAAGTTGGAAGCGCCGAACAAGGTTCTCGTCATCGACAACGGCGCCAACCGCAACTTGGCGTTGGGCGCGCGTAACATTGAAGGCCTGCGGTTGCTTACGTCGAAGGACGTGAATCCGTATCATCTGCTCGACGCCAAGCAGGTGCTGATCAGCGAATCGGCCGCCAAGAAACTCTCGGAGGGTCTCGCCTAATGACGATCTACCAAGTGATCCGCCGCCCGATCGTGACCGAAAAGGGTCTGACCAAGAAAGAAGCCGAAAACACGCTCTGCTTTGAAGTGAGTTCCGACGCGAACAAGATTCATGTCAAGGCCGCGGTGGAGAAGCTTTTCAAGGTGAAAGTGGACGACGTCCGCGTGATGAACAACACCGGAAAGCTTCGCCGCAAGGGCAAGTTCGCGGGCTACCGCCCGGACTGGAAGAAAGCGTACGTAAGGCTGAAAGCCGGCGAAAAGATGCCGGAGTACGCCGAGCTTTAAGGAAATCGCACCATGCCAGTGAAAACATACCGTCCCTATACGCCCAGCCGCCGTTACATGACGACGCTGACGCGCGACGAGATCACCAAGCAGACTCCGGAAAAGTCGCTGGTGGTCGGGCGCCGCAAGAGCGGCGGCCGCAACAACATAGGCCGTGTGACCAGCCGCTTCATCGGCGGCGGCCACAAGCAGGCGTTGCGCCTGGTGGACTTCAAGCGCGATAAGGCCGGTGTTCCGGCCCGCGTCGCCGCGATCGAGTACGATCCGAACCGCTCGGCCCGCCTCGCGCTGCTGCACTACGTTGACGGCGAGAAGCGTTACATCATCGCCCCGGCCGGCCTCAAAGTCGGCGCCACGGTCACCAGTGGCCCGGAAGCGGACATCCTGCCCGGCAACGCGCTGCCGCTGAAGAACATCCCGGCCGGCACGGTGGTCCACAACATCGAACTACGCCCCGGCAAAGGCGCGCAGATGGCCCGCTCGGCCGGCGCGCAGGCGCAGTTGGTCTCCAAGGAAAACGACATCGCGCTGTTGAAGCTGCCTTCGGGCGAAGTCCGCCGCGTCGATCTGCGCTGCATGGCGACGGTCGGCCAGGTGGGTAACACCGAGCACGAAAACGAAACGTCCGGCAAGGCGGGGCGCACCCGCTGGCTGGGCCGCACGCCGCACAATCGCGGTGTGACAATGAATCCGGTCGACCATCCGCATGGCGGTGGCGAAGGCCGCACCTCGGGTGGACGCCACCCGGTCACCCCTTGGGGCCAGCCGACGCGAGGCTTCAAGACCCGCAACAACAAGCGCACCGACAACGCCATTGTCACGCGGCGGGGCAAGTAAGAGGGAGAAGGACAGGAACACATGGGTCGTTCACTCAAAAAAGGGCCGTTCACCGACACGCACCTGGTTGCGAAGGTCGACAAGCTGAACGCCGCCAACGACAAAAAGGCCGTAAAGACCTGGTCGCGGCGGTCGACGATTCTGCCGGCCTTTATCGGCCACACCTTCGCGGTGCACAACGGCAAGAAGTTCATTCCGGTCTACGTGACCGAAAACATGGTGGGCCACAAGCTGGGCGAATTCTCGCCGACACGCACCTTCAAGGGGCACGTGGCCAAGACCGAAAAGAGCGGCAAAGCCGGCTGAGGACGAGGATACGGAAATGGAAGCAAGAGCCGAAGCTCGCTATATACGCATTTCGCCGCAAAAGGCGCGGCTGGTCGTGGACCTGATCCGCGGCGCGCGCGCCGGCGACGCCATCAATATTTTGCGCGCCACCAACAAGCGCATCGCGCCGGCGGTGGAGAAGGTTCTTCGTTCGGCCATCGCCAACGCGGAGAACAAGTCGGACGCGGTCGATGTCGACAGCCTCGTGGTCAGCGAAGCCTACGTCAACGAGGGTCCGCGCATGAAACGTCTGCGCCCGGCCCCGATGGGCCGCGCTTATCGCTATCAACGCCGGATCAGCCACATTGTCGTGGCGGTCGCTGAAAAGTAAAGGGAGCACCAAAGGACACACATGGGTCAGAAAACACATCCCTACGGGTTCCGGCTCGGAGTCTCGAAGACGTGGCGCTCGCGCTGGTTCGCCAGACAGGGCGACTATGCCAAGCTCCTGGAAGAAGATCTCGATCTGAAGGACGAGCTGCGCTCGCGCCTGAAGGCCGCCGGCGTCAGCTCGGTCGAAGTGGACCGTCCCGGCAACAAGCTCCGTATCACGATTCGCACCTCCCGGCCCGGCATCATCATCGGCCGCAAGGGCGCGGAAATCGAAAAGCTGAAGAGCGAACTGGCCAAGCGCACCAAGCGCGAAGTCTTTATCGACATTCAAGAAGTCTCGAAACCCGACGTCGACGCCCAGCTGGTGAGTGAGTCCATCGCCACCCAGCTTGAAAAGCGCGTCGCCTTCCGCCGCGCCATGCGCAAGGCGGTCGACTCGGCCAAACGCCTGGGCTGCCGCGGAATCAAGGTCCGCGTGTCGGGCCGTTTGAACGGCGCCGAAATCGCACGTTCCGAGTGGTACCTCGACGGTCAACTTCCGCTGCACACGCTCCGCGCCGACATCGACTACGGATTCAGCGAAGCCCGCACCACCTACGGCGTCATCGGCGTCAAGGTGTGGATCTACAAGGGCGAGATTTTGGGCGACTTCCGCAAGGGCTCCACGGAACCCGAACCGCGCCGCGCTCCGCGCCGCGACCGGGACGGCGGAGACCGCCGGGATCGCCGGCCGGACCGTGGCGGCGACCGCGGGGGCGACCGTGGTGGAGCTCCGGTGCAAGCCGCGCCGCCAGCCCTCGCCGAACCCGGTACACGACCTATCGCGCCTCCTTTGGCGCAGCCTGTCCAGCCGAGCTGGAAGGCGGAACCGGCCGAAGGCGCTGCAGCCGAAGGGGCCCCGGAGACTCAGGAGTAAACGCCTATGTTGATGCCGATGAAGGTAAAATACCGCAAGCAGCAGCGCGGCCGGATGACCGGCGCGGCTTGGCGGGGCAGTACGATCAGCTTCGGCGACTACGGATTGAAGGCCATGGTCTGCGGCTGGATTACCAACCGTCAGATCGAAGCGGCCCGTATCGCCATGACCCGCCACATCAAGCGCGGCGGCAAGGTTTGGATTCGCGTGTTCCCGGATAAACCGGTGTCGAAGAAACCGGCCGAAACCCGCATGGGTAAAGGAAAGGGCGCGCCGGAGTTCTGGGTAGCGGTGATCCGGCCCGGAAAGATTCTATTTGAGATGGAAGGCGTGGCCCCGGAAGTGGCCGCCGAAGCGTTCCGTCTCGCGGCCCAGAAGCTGCCGTTGAAGACCAAAATGGTCTCCCGGCACGATCAGGCGTAATTACAGAGGCAACGCACCATGAAAGCCGAACAGATTCGAGAAAAAGACACGGCCGCGCTGGAGAAAGACGCCGTCGAGATGCAGGAACAGATGTTCCGCCTGCGTTTCGCGATGTCTCTGGGCCAGGGCGACGGACTGAAGAAGTACCGCGATTTGAAGAAAGACCGCGCGCGGGTTTTGACCGTGCTGCGCGAAAGGGCGAAGTAAGTCATGGCGGAAACCACCACATCCAAGAAGGGACAAGAGAAGCTCGGTCAGGTCGTTTCGACGAAGATGGCGAAAACCATCGTTGTTGAAGTGTCCCGCCGGGTTGCCCACCCGCTGTATCGCCGGATCGTCAAGAAGCGCAAGAAGTTCTACGCGCACGACGAAAAGGGTCTGGCCAAGGTTGGCGATCTGGTCCGCATCGTCGAACACCGCCCCCTGTCGAAACTCAAGCGCTGGGCGCTGGCCGAAGTCGTCCGGGCCGCGGTTCAAGTTTCCGGCCACAGCGCATAAGGATTAAGGAGAACCAGTCATGATTGGGATGAGAACAATCCTCGAGGTTGCCGACAACAGCGGCGCTCGAAAGTTGAGCTGCATTGCGCCTCGCGGCGGCGACCTGGGTCTCCGCGCCGGCCTCGGTGACGTCATTACGGCCGCCGTCAAGGAAGCCTCTCCGGACGGAACCGTGAAAAAAGGTAAGGTCGTCAAGTGCGTAATCGTGCGCATGCGCAAGGAGACCCGGCGCAAGGACGGCACCTACATTCGATTCGATACCAACGCCGCCGTGCTGATTAACGATCTCGGCGAGCCCGTCGGCACCCGCGTCTTTGGGCCGGTCGCGCGCGAACTCCGCGACAAACGGTTCATGAAGATCGTTTCGCTGGCGCCGGAAGTGATTTAAGGAATATTGGCATGGCAACGATAAAGATCCGAAAGGGCGACACGGTCAAGGTGATCGCCGGCGAGGACAAGGGCAAACAAGGCCGTGTTCTCGAAGTCCACCGCGATAAGAACCGGGTTCTGGTGGAAGGCGTCCGCATGATCAAGCGCCACACACGGCCGAATCCGCAACGCCAGATCAAGGGCGGAATCGCCGAGAAAGAAGCGAGCATCCACGTCTCCAACGTGATGGTCCTGAGCAACGGCAAAGTGAGCCGCATCGGCTATAAGACCGAGGGCTCGGGCGACGGCGCCCGCAAGGTGCGCGTGGCCAAGAAGACAGGCGAAACGCTCGCCGGTAAGAAGTAAGGAATTCCCACATGGCAACGCTGAACGCACGGCTCCGCGAACATTACACCAAGAACGTCATCCCGGCCCTGATGAAGGAGTTCGGGTACTCCAACATCAGCGCCGTTCCGAAGATCGAGAAGATCTCTCTCAATATCGGCCTTGGCGAGGCGACGGGCAACCCAAAGCTCATGGACGCCGCCGTCAACGAGCTTGGCGCCATCGCCGGCCAGAAGCCGGTTATCTGCAAGGCGAAGAAATCGATCGCGGCCTTCAAACTCCGCGAGAACATGCCGATCGGCTGCATGGTAACGCTCCGCGGCGACCGGATGTTCGAGTTCCTCGACCGGTTGGTCAGCATCTCTCTCCCGCGCGTCCGCGACTTCCGGGGCGTTTCGTCGAAGTCGTTCGACGGCCGCGGCAACTACACCTTGGGCTTGAAAGATCAGTTGATCTTCCCGGAAATCGACTACAACAAAGTCGACAAGACCAAGGGTCTCAACATCTGCATCACCACCACCGCGCGCACCGACGCCGAGGGATTGGCGCTTCTGAAACATATGGGCATGCCGTTTGCCGGCAAGCAGCAATAGAGGAGAACAAGAGATCTTCTTATGGCAACTACCGCCAAAATCGCCAAGGATCTGAAGCTCAAGGAGCTGAAGGCCAAAGATGAACCGAAGCACCGGGTCCGCCACAGGAACCGCTGCTTCCGCTGCGGCCGTCCGCGGGCGTACATCCGCCGCTTCGGTCTGTGCCGGATCTGTTTCCGCAAACTCGCGCTTGCCGGCGAAATCCCGGGCGTGATCAAGGCCAGCTGGTAATTACAGAGAGTCACGAAGGAAGGAATATCGAGAATGGTTAGCGATCCTATCGCCGACATGCTGACCCGGATCCGGAACGCAATGCAAGCGCGCCATGCCAAGGTCGACGTGCCGGCCTCCAAGCTGAAGCTCGAAATCGCGCGCATCTTGAAGGAAGAGGGCTACATCCTGAACTACAAACAGGGTGATGAAGGCTCCCGCCGTGTCATCAAAATCTATCTGAAGTACACCCCAGGCAACGAGCCGGTGATCAATCACCTGGAGCGCGCCTCCAAGCCCGGCCGCCGCATGTATTTGGGCAGCAAGCAAATCCCCCGTGTGCTCGGCGGGATGGGCATCAACATTCTCACCACTCCCCGTGGCGTCATGACCGGCCGCACCGCGCGCCGCGAAGGCATCGGTGGAGAGTTGCTCTGCACGGTGTGGTAACCACTCACTTCTAAACGGCGAAGCCGGCGTCTCTCCCCAGGGGCCCGCGAAGCAAGAACCGCAAGGAAATCAATAGCAAATGTCAAGAATTGGCAAAAAACCGATCCCGCTGCCGGCGGGAGTGAAAATCAAGATCGACGGCGGCCTGCATGTCGAGGGTCCCAAGGGAAAGCTCTCTGTGCCGCTGCCGCCCGGCATCACCATCGAAAACGATGGCAAGATCGTCAACGTGAAGCGCGAGAACGATAGCTTCCGCGCTGTCCACGGTTTGACCCGCGCGTTGGCCTATAACGCCATCACTGGAGTGTCGACCGGATTCACTCGCGAATTGGACATTGTCGGCGTCGGCTTCCGCGCCGAGACCAAGGGCAAGGACATCGTTCACTTCACCCTGGGATATTCACACGCCATAGAGTTTTTGTTACCGGCCGGTGTTGAAGCCAAGGTCGACAAAAACACGCACATCATCCTGACCGGCCACGACAAACAGGTGCTGGGCCAGGTGGCCGCCAATATGCGGGCGCTGCGCAAACCGGATCCGTACAAGAACAAGGGCGTTCGTTACACCGGAGAGGTGTTGCGCAAGAAGGCCGGTAAGAGCGGCGCTGGCGGAAAGGGCAAGTAATCCGAAAAGGACTCGAATCGTATGGTTAGCAAAGTCAATCGCGACGAAGTGCGGCGCCGGATTCACACCCGCATCCGCAAGAAGCTATCGGGCACGGCCGCGCGGCCCCGCCTAGCGGTGTTCCGTTCCCTCAAACATATCTACGCACAGCTCATCGACGACGGCGCCGGCACGACTCTTGCCGCCGCCTCGTCCACGGAAAAGAATTCAACCAACGGCGGGAATATCGCCGGAGCCAAGGCCATCGGCCAACTGATCGCCGAACGCGCCAAGGAAAAAGGAATCAAGAGCGTGGTCTTCGACCGCGGCGGATTTCTCTACCATGGCCGCATCAAGGCGCTGGCCGACGCCGCCCGTGAAGCCGGGCTGGAATTTTAAGAGGATTACACATGGCAACTGGACATAATAGGCGCGCGGAACCCAGCTCCGGACTCAAGGAGCAGGTGGTTTCCATCAATCGCGTGACGAAAGTCGTCAAGGGCGGTAAGAACCTCAGCTTCTCGGCGCTGGTCGTTATCGGCGACCCGGCCGCGAAAACCGTCGGCTTCGGAACCGGCAAGGCCAAGGAAGTGCCCGCCGCAATCAAGAAGGGCATCGAGGCGGCCAAGAAGAATCTACGCAAGGTCCACGTACTCGAGACGACGATTCCGCACCCCGTGCTCGGTCGCTTCGGCGCCGGCCAGGTGCTGTTGAAGCCGGCTCCTCAGGGTACCGGCGTCATCGCCGGCGGTCCGGTTCGCGCCGTCATTGAGGCCGTCGGTATCCCGAACGTGCTGACGAAGTCGCTCGGAACGCACAACCCCCACAACGTGGTGAAGGCCACTATCAACGCGCTCGAGCAACTCCGCGACAAAAACGCGGTTGCCGACATGCGCGGTTTGGCCGTGGAGAAGCTCTAGGAGTTCGCATATGGCCGCCAAGATGATCAAAATTCAGCTCTATCGCAGCCCCATCTGCACGCCGGAAACGCACAAGGCGATCGTGCGCAGCCTGGGACTGAAGAAAATCAATCGCATTGTGGAACGCCCCGACACCGCCGCCTTCCGCGGCATGGTGCTCAAGGTCCCGCATCTGCTCCGGATCGTCGAGTAGGAGACCACCAAGATGAATCTCAGCTCACTCAAACCGCCCGCTGGGCAAGTCAAAAAGTCCCGCCGCCTGGGTCAAGGCATGGGCACCGGCCGCGGTAAGTACGCCGGCCGAGGCGCCAAGGGCGCAAAGTCCATTTCCGGTTATTCGCGTATGCGTGGCTTTGAAGGCGGCCAAATGCCGCTGCACCGCCGCCTGCCGAAGCGCGGCTTCACGAACGCACCGTTCAAGACCGAGTACGCGATCGTCAACCTTGCCACCCTGGATCAATTGGCGGGTTCGGAATTCGACGCCGCATCGCTCAAGAAGGCCGGTGTGGTAAAACAACTACTCGATGGTCTTAAGGTTCTGGGACAGGGGGACATTACCCGCGCCATCACGGTGACGGCCGCCAAGTTCTCCGCCTCGGCCAAGGAGAAGATCGAGAAAGCGGGCGGTAAGGCGATTGAAATCGCTCCCAAAGCTCCCGCGGAAGCGAAGTAACCCTCACGCGTCTGGTTAGTATCGCGAAAGGATCGGCATGAAGTTTTTCGAAGCAGTGGCGAATGCGTTCCGAATTCCGGACCTCCGGAACCGGATTCTCTTCACACTCGGACTGCTGGCGATCTACCGGTTGGGTGGACACATTCCCACCCCCGGCATCGACGCCGAGCGGCTGGAAGAGTTTTTCCGGCAGAACCAGGGAACACTCCTTGGCTTCTTCGATCTGTTCAGCGGCGGTATGTTCCGCCGGCTGACGATCTTCGCGCTCGGGATCATGCCCTACATCACCAGTTCGATCATCCTGCAGTTGATGACCATCATGGTTCCGACGCTGGAAAAGCTGCAAAAGGAAGGTGAGTTGGGCCGGCGCAAGATCACGCAGTACACGCGCTATCTGACGGTGATCCTCGCTCTGATCCAGTCCTACATCATCGCCACGTCACTCCAGGGCGCCGGCAACTTCGTTGTCAACCCGGGTTGGGGATTCATTTTCCTGACGATGATATCGTTGACCACCGGCACGGCGTTCATCATGTGGCTGGGTGAGCAGATTACCGAACGCGGTATAGGCAACGGCATGTCGTTGATCATTTTCACCGGCATTGTCGTGGGCCTGCCTTCGGCCATTTACAGCATCTATCAAAAAGCGTTCGAAACGCGCGAGTGGAACATCGTCCAGGTGCTGATCATCCTCGCCGTCATGGTTGGCGTAGTCGGGCTGATCGTTCTTGTGGAACGCGGCGAGCGCCGAATTCCCGTGCAGTACGCTAAGCGCATGGTCGGCCGGCGCTTGATGGGCGGCCAATCCACGCACCTCCCGCTCAAGGTCAACGCCGGGGGCGTGATTCCGGTCATTTTCGCCAGTTCGCTGCTGACCTTCCCGCAGACTCTGACGCAGATTCCCTGGGTTCGCGATAACGCCTATCTTTCGGCGATGCTTCGCTCCATCGGTCACGCCGAGCCGCTGTACGTCATTCTGTTCATCGCGCTCATCATCTTCTTCTGCTTCTTCTATGTGTCGATTATTTTCAACACGAGCGAAGCCGCGGACAACATGCGGAAATCCGGCGGTTTCATCCCAGGCATTCGCCCGGGAAAGAACACGTCGGACTACCTCAATAAAGTTCTCACCAAGATTACCGTTGTTGGCGGCCTGTACCTGTCGATCCTGAGTCTCCTACCCGAGCTCATGATCTCCGGCATCAAGCTCCAGCATCTTCCGCTCATCGGCAACTGGATCGACGCGAACTTCCCGCGCTTTATCCTCGATGGGCTCGGCGTTAACTTCTACTTTGGCGGCACCAGCTTGCTGATTGTCGTCGGCGTGGCGATGGACACGGTCAACCAGATCGAAGCCCAGCTCATCATGCGTCACTACGAGGGTTTTACTCCGAGGGCCGGCCGCATTAAGGGCCGCCGCACTACGGCCTAACTTCCTAACCAGGGACGTTTCGTTCTTTGACAACTTTTCACACCGAGATCGCCAGCAAGACTGCTCCCAAGCGACCCCTGGCGGTGCTGTTGTTCGGTGCACCGGGTTCCGGCAAGGGAACCACGGGCAAGATGCTCGCCAAGCTCACCGGCTGGCCGCATCTGGCCACTGGAGACTTGCTGAGGGAGCAGATCGCGCGGAAAACGCCGCTCGGTCTCGAGATGCAATCCATCCTCGCGGCCGGCCAGTTGGCGCCCGACGAGTTGGTCAGCCGCATGGTTTGGGACCGGTTAAGCTGGCCCGACTGTGAGAACGGTTTTCTGCTCGACGGCTTCCCGCGAACCATCCCGCAAGCGGAGGGTCTGGCCCGGTGGTTCGAGGGCAAGGCGTTTCGCCCGGTCATGATCCACCTTTGGGTGGAGTACAATGAAATATTGCGTCGGCTTACCGGCCGGCGAACCTGCCCGCTCTGCGGGGCCATCTATCACATCGAATCCAACCCTTCCGGCGTGTGCGAAATCGACGGCGCCGAACTGAGGACCAGGGATGACGATACCGAGCAGGTGGTTCTGGCACGGCTGCAAACCTATCAGTCTCAAACCTGGCCCGTCGCCGAAACGCTGAAGGGAAGGGGGATTGCGGTGGAAGCGATCGAATGCGGGGAGATGGATCCGGAGGGAGTAGCGGACAGAATTGTTTCGCGCCTGGAACGGGTAGCCGGAAAATTCGAGAAGCGAAATAGCAAGGAAATCAGCGGAGCGCGATGATCATCCGGAAGAGTCCGGCGGAGCTCGAAAAAATGAGGAAGAGCGGATTGCTCGTCCATCGCGTGCTCAATAGTTTGGCGGATATGGTAACCGAAGGAATGACAACGATGGAACTGGAGAACGCCGCGGCGAAGATGATCGCCGACGCCGGCGCCCGTCCCGCGTTCAAAGGGTACTTCTCGGCCGCCGCCGGCACCCGCTATCCGTACGTGCTCTGCACGTCGGTCAACGAGCAGATCGTTCATGGAATGCCCTCCACGCGCATCGCGCTCAAAAAGGGCGACGTCATTTCCATCGATACGGGCGTGCAGCTCGACGGCTACTACGGCGATTCGGCCATTACGGTGGGCGTCGGCGAGATCACCCCGTCGTTGGGCCGCCTTCTGGAAGTGACCAAACAGTCCCTGGAGATGGCGATCGATAAGGTGCGGGAGGGCAACCGGCTCTTCGACATCTGCGCCACCGTCCAGAAGCACGTCGAGGAAAACGGGTACTCTATCGTGCGTGAATTTGTCGGTCACGGCATCGGTACCAGCCTCCACGAGGAGCCGCAGGTTCCCAACTACGTCGACCGCAACAACGAGAACCCTCGTTTGAAAGAGGGAATGGTGCTGGCTATCGAGCCGATGGTGAACCTCGGCAGGCCGCAATCGAAGGTACTTTCCGATCGCTGGACCGCTGTCAGTCAGGACGGTTCGGTGTCGGCGCATTTTGAACATTGCGTGGCCGTGACGAAGGACGGCCCCTGGGTTTTGACACGGCCATGAAGCATGCAGAGCGAATCCCAGTTGGAAGCGAAGGTTTTGGAGCTGCTGCCCCGGGCGCTGGTCCGCGTAGAGCTCGCCGGCAGCCGCCGGCAGGTGCTGGCCCACTTGGGAGCGGCCAAGGAAACGAATTTTGTACGATTGCGGCCGGGTGACGAGGTGACTGTGGCGGTAAGCCAGCAAGACCCGACCCGCGGGCGGATCGTAAGCGTGAAAAAGTAAGTTTCGACTTGAGGACAAATAAGAGGAAGTCATGAAAGTTCGGGCATCGGTCAAAAAGATTTGCGACAAGTGCAAGGTGATCCACCGCCATGGTGTGGTTCGCGTGATTTGCATCAACCCCAAGCACAAGCAGCGCCAGGGTTAATCGGGCGCACAGGATTCGAAAAGGATAAGGATTAAAGAAATATGGCTCGTATCTCCGGTGTGGATCTGCCAGCCCGCAAGCGCGCGGAAATCGGTCTGACGTATATCTACGGCATTGGGCGCACCCGCGCCAAGTCGATCCTGCATCGCACGGGTGTCGATCCCGGCAAAAAGATCTCGGACTTGACCGAGGACGAGGTCAACAAGATCCGTACATTGATCGAAAACGAAGGCGCCGTGGAGGGCGATCTCCGCAAGGAATACTCCCTCAACGTCAAGCGTCTGATGGAAATGGGCGCGTATCGCGGCCTGCGCCATCGCCGGGGATTGCCGGCGCGCGGCCAACGCACGCACACCAACGCCCGCACCCGTAAGGGACCGCGCAAGGGCACGGTCGCTAACAAGAAAAAAGCCGGCCTGAAGTAAGAGGAACAAGAGATAAGTCATGGCCAAAGCTCCCGCTAAGACCTCGAAGAAGAAAAATTTCAAGAAGAAAGAAAAGAAGCACGTGCCGATGGGCATCTGCCACGTGCAGGCGTCCTTCAATAACACGATCATCACCTTCGCCGACCCGATGGGCAATACGCTGTCGTGGTCCAGTTCCGGTTCGCTCGGCTTCCGCGGTTCCCGCAAGGGCACTCCGTTCGCCGCCCAGCAGGCTTCGCTGACCGCCGCCAACAAGGCGAAGGAAGCCGGCTTGCGTACGGTCGAAGTGCGTGTCTCCGGCCCCGGCGCCGGCCGCGAATCGGCCGTTCGCGCGCTTGCCTCGGCGGGCATCGAAGTCCGTAACATCAAGGACGTAACTCCGATTCCCCACAACGGCTGCCGGCCGCCCAAAAAGCGCCGCGTCTAACTCAAAAGTCCCTTGCACGATCCACCGGATCGTGTATATTCAAGTTTGGCGCGCAGACCCCCACCCGCCCTGCGCGTCAATCGGCCCGGTGGAGACCCGCCCAACCGCCCCTCCGCCGGGCCACTGAATTTTTGGGACGCCCTCCGCGTTTGCTAGTGTGGGGAGAATGACCCGCCGAAAAATAATCGCCGCCGCCGCTCCAGCGGCCGCCCTGCAGGCCCAATCGAAGGCCCCCCGTCAATACATCTTCGTCCGGAAGATCTTCCTTCGAAACTCCGCCGATAATCAATCCGGCAAGCTTGCCGAGTTTCTGGAGAAAGCGTCGATGCCCGCTTTGAAGCAGGCCGGCGCGCAGGGCATTGGGATGTTCGCATCGGCACTAGCCGCCGATGCGCCTTACTTTTATGTCATCGCCGGATTTCCCTCCATGGCCGCCTATGAAGCCGGCATGGCCAAGCTTGCGGCCGGCGATTACGCCGCCGCTACCCGCGCTTTCAATCAACTGGGCGGCCAGCGCTACGTGCGCTATGAGACGTCGCTCCTGCACGGTTTTGCCAGCTGGCCGGCGATCGTCACGCCCGAACCCGGAAAAACACCGCGCGTCTTCGAGCTGCGGACCTATGAGAGTGACAACACCTCCGCCGCAGCTGAAAAAGTGCGGATGTTCAACGAAGGGGAGATCGACATCTTTAAAAAGACCGGGCTGGAGCCGGTGTTCTTCGGCGAGAGTGTCTTCGGGCAAAAGCAGCCGAACCTCACCTACATGCTCTGGTACGACTCGTTGTCCGCGCGCGAGGCGAATTGGAGCAAGTTTCTCAGCCATCCAAGCTGGTTGAAACTTCGCGCCACGCCGGGTTGGAGCGACGCCGAAATTGTTTCGAATATCTCGACCGCGTTTCTCCGCCCGCTGCCTTTTTCGCCGATCCGATAGCGGCCTGCCTTATAATATGGCGGTGGTGAAGAAATCCTGGTTGATGACCGGCGGCGCCCTCGCGCTCGCCTCCCTGCTATGGGCGCAGAGCCCGGCCCGTGTTCCGAAGACCGTTGACGAAGTGGCCCGGCCGGCGGTGTGCTGCCGGGGA